>Ga0065711_1000633_pt1 | contig 70051 bp, 29 predicted proteins | sample Hoacrofraction12_FD_59098 | JGI IMG/M metagenome (GOLD analysis project Ga0065711, IMG submission 59098) | Hoatzin crop microbial communities from Cojedes, Venezuela - Epithelial fraction 12 v2 (version 2) | ecosystem: Host-associated > Birds > Digestive system > Esophagus > Crop | place... | reverse complement strand
GAAAATTATTACATGATATTACCACTATTAACAATACCTTTTCTTCCTGCCTTCAAATAGCTAATCTGAAGAAAAGACCCACAAAACTGCTGCAATCTGTAAAAAAAAAAAAAAATCTCTGCCATCTTCTTTTCATTTTCTTTTCCCCCTCTTCCTCCCCAGCACCTTGGTAATAGATGTGGTCAGTAAAGGGGAAACAAAATCCAGAAATGACTGACATCAAACATAACTCAAAGTTCAATCAGTGACATACCATGCATATTGTGTTAACACAGATTGTAATTACTTTCTCACCAAATGCTATGCCAGATCTTTTCACTGAATAAATCTATGCATGTGATGTGCCATCATTCTGTCACTGCCAATTTAATTGGCATCTCTTCTGAAGAGAAGTGAATGTATTTAACTCATTTCTTTGAATTTGCACATTCAGTATTGAACAGCTATGTTTGCTAGGGAACACGAAATTTTGTATTAAAAACTTACACAGAATTAACATCTAAAATGATGACGAATAGGAAGGAAAAAGAAAAACCCTGAACTGTAAGAACCTCTGCAGTACTGGGACGTTCAATTCTGTTCGCTAGGAAAACACAAGAAAAAAGAATAACACAGATGGGATGAGCTTTTTCGTTCTCTACCCATCTTTTTCTTCAAAAAGAAAAAGAAGTTAACACTTCATCTCAGCTCAGTACTCAATTATTGGTGTAGACTGTTGCATACCCGGCTTGTCTGGAATCCCTTCTCAGCTGAGTAAGTTTCATACTTACATTTCATTGTATGTTCTTCTTGTGAAGTAATGGGCAGAAACCTGTGAAGATAAAATAATATTCTAATGCTTGTTTGTGTGATCTTAGAGTTGACACAGCATTAGTCTGTACTACTGCACATTAAAAAACGTTGTGTCGACAGCCGTGTAGATTGAACTGTAAAAGAAACGTGACACTGCAGCATGAGAGGGCAGTAAGGAAGTGAAAATGAAACAGAGAAACAGACAAAATGGCGAGTATAACATGTTAAGTCATGTTTGACATGCTATAAGGTAGCAAAGAACAAAATCAAGCAAACTTGGAGACAAAGCAGAAGTAATCAGTAAAACAATTTCACTTTGACAGTTTCTGAACAGCTACGAAACTGCTCTCACTTCTGGTGCCTCTAACTAGGATTAAGGGATGGATATGAGTTTTTGAGTCTATGAGCTGAAGGGAAGAAAATGGGCAGGAAGGGAGTGCCCCTGCTGAAATGGACACATATATAAATAAGCTTCATACTGAAAACAGGTTTTATTTAACATGAAACAAGTCTTGTGCATTTTATTTCAGGCACTTTCACAGAAGAAAAGACAATGGAAATGAAGAGTCTAGATTTTGTTTGCGCTAGACCAATTTCTGGCTTTTGTCTTTTAGTGTGGTAGTTTGAGAACTCGTCCAGGTTGTGGGAGACATCTCTGAAATCCATTCTCTATCTGAATCCCACAAAGGCTTAAATTAGAATGCTTTAGGATATTTTGGAACAGGGATGCTCTCACTTTATTTCGTTGAAATTGCATTAGTGCAACTGCATCTAGGAAAAGGGAATTGTAGTGTCCCATACACCAAACCTCAGTTTAGACACATGACATTACTTGTGAAGGTGCAATTTGGATTCATATCTCAAAAATCTCCAATAATTGAGTAAACTAGCTGCATAATGTTCACAACTGCTTATTCTGCAAAGTAGTTTATTTCCTAAAAACAATTTGCATTTGTCTCACCTAGACTGTTCTGAAAGAGAGGTGCCACTTTGGGGTTCAGTCTTCTTAAGGCTTGAACTACAGGAAATAGGTGAGATTGATGGCTTTTAGAAAATACATCTTTGCACGAGTTTTTTAAGAAGTCTAAGTGTTTTGTTTGAGCCATTCTTTTTTGACATATAAGGAAAACCTTTGTGGAAATTATCTGTTGTTTTTCTTTTCAAAGACAAGATTGGGATACATTATGGGAAACAAAATATGGTTAAGAATGGAGTTTTATGAAGTCAGGAGAGACCCTAGTTTTGCTTCCTACAAGGGACCACATATAACTTCTAAGCAGTATTTCCAAATTTCACTGTCTTGTAATGTTATTCCTTTTCATAGAAAAGCAAAAATTTGCAAGTAGGAAACCTTGGGAAATCTTAAAAAGGAAACTATAAATTTTCCATTTAAGTATTGCAAAGGTTGCTTTGGCATACTCGGGGTTTTGAGCCTTCATAGTTTCAGGCACCGTAGTGCCTGAAGAGCTTTCACGGTTTCTTCACTTTCCTGGCATTAATTCCTCAGAAAGGTGAGGATATTGGCAAAAAAACTCTTCTTCATGAGTTCTTCTCTAAGACTACAGCATTTTTAAGGATTTGACCCAGAAATATTTATTCAGTATAAGGATTTCTAAACATATATTTTTTTAAGAATAGAGCATTCTACATTGAAGGAAGGCCACAAGAAATGAAAAAAAATAACTCATCAGCAATGAATCAGCATAAGAGCAACAGATAAACAGACATCAGCCGCACTAGAAAAACACACTCCAACCATGAATTAAAGCATAAACATAAATTAAAAAAAAATCATATGCAATTATAAACCAATATATTGAAGAGTTATATTTCAGAAAGCAGGAAGATGCTCTAAATGCAAAAAAATATACCCGACCTTATTAATCAGACACACATTTATATGGAAAAGACTGAAATCAAAGCAGGAATGAAAAGGAAGACCAAAATCAGACAAAAGCTTTTAGATATTATTAACACTGACTTTGACTAGATGATTTTCTTTTTTCAATTTGCCCACTCAGAATATGTCACAGTTACTTGGGATAACTGGTACTGTGCTTTTTATTTTCTCTGTCATTTTTAGCATAAGCCATTTTTAAGCTGATTTTTATTTCTCATTAGTCTGTAATTCTTTTTTTCCATATTCTGCTTCTTTTTTAAGTGAACTATGTTGTTCTATTTATATTCTTTAAGGAAAAACCTGATACAAGTTAGTGTGACTCCTTCACCTGAGCCATATGCGAGTAAAGAAGAAAAAACAAATAACCTTTTACTCCACATTTTTGTCTGTTATTTATGTAAGTGCAATGAAAGGATGAAGTTTGTAACTGGATAAAATTAGTTCTTACAGTGTATGGTCATTTACCTTAGAAGCACTTAGTACCTACTGATTAAGGCTAAAAACAAAAACCCATGAAAATTCCCAGAAAAATATGAAAACTACAATGTACACCTAACAGTAATAATCCAAAAATCATGAAATAAACTTGTGATACATCTTTTAAGTTAGTCTACAACACTTAAACTTATGCCCTGAATGATTCAATGTAAATACATACAAGTTAAATTGAGACTGAGAACACCTTTATTCTTTTAGTTCTCTAATTCGTCTTGCTGCTCAGCTATGAAACCAGATTTGCAGTCTTTTTTCAACTTTTCTGTGGGTTTTTCTTTTTTTTCTTTTTTTCTTTTTTTGGTATAAGGAAGCCTTAAAGATTTCTGAACTCCTGGTAATTGATAAAATAATATTTATATGCAAATGAATACTGCATGTAAAAACTTCGGAAAAATTGTGAAGCCTGAGTAATTTTTCTCTTTGTACTTCATATCAGTAAATGCCAACAGAAATTTTTAAACTGCAGAACCAAGCAGTGTAACATCCAGGATTAAGGTCTAACTATATCTAGAGAAAAAAAGTGACTTTGAACATCGTTTCTTTTGATACAGTCTGGTATGTGAGGGACAACATTCTGCACAGCCTTCCAAGAGGAAGGAGAAGGGTGAACTACTTGCTTTCTTGTTCCTTAATATTGTTTTATTATTGCTTTCTTTGATTGCTTTATTCAATACAATAGGTATTTAATATTCACCTCTCATACACCTGTCAACCCACACAACTGATGCAAATTTGTCTCAGAAGGTCCCTTAGCTGTTTCTTTAATGTTGTGGGGTCTTGGGGCTTTTGTCTGATATTGGTTGCATAAGCCTTCCTGAAACTTTGTATTTCTCCATAGGTTTTTGTGCTTTAGTCTACCTCTTTTTCCTCTGCTCAGGTTTCTTACCTTTATTGGTCTTCAACATTAGTTTTAAGTCTATTTAGAACCCTTACAGCAAATCAATTAGTTGAATAGTAAATCTCTGGAAATGTTTTAAGATTTGAAGCATGCCCACCATTTGCTTTTCACAAAAGGCAATCTCAATTGTTCAAAAACAAGACTACAGATACACTGCTTTTCTCTGTGATACTGTCAGGGCTGATAATAAATGTCTGTGCTACGTTCAGTAGTTCTCATGAAAGTTAAGAGCCTAGGTTCATGTTTCCTTTAGGAACAAAGTCAGCATTCTTGCTATATTTAGGGGTTTTTTCAACATGAATTTCATGTTGGTGAAAAGTTCTTGATTAATAGTTCCTAAGAATGAAATCCTCCAATGCAGTTATTACACTAATAATGGCAATAATGTCATTAATACTATTGTAAGCTTAGCTGTGTTTCAGGCAGTTTATGTGTTCGATTATTCTAATAATTTGCTTCTAATAAGAAGCAAACAGTCAACCGATAAGAGGAGGATACTATCCTTCTTATTTGCTGATGAAAAACTGTTGAACAGATAGAATGAAACTACTTCCTTAGTTTCTCAAAAGAAATTAATGGAAAACCCAAGACTTGAACCTGTATCTTGATTTTCAACCCAGTTGGGATTGATCCAGGTGACAAAATCTTCCTGGTATACTGAGGTATTATTTAGGCAGCTGAGCTCATGTTGTTCCTACACTGCCAGTGCTGAGTTAACTTCTGGAGAGGTAGCTTGCTGCACTGATTCAAAGTATAGTTCCTGAAACCAAAGATAAAGGATGGTCTTCATAGAATCAGTAGTAAAATATAACAATGGATGTTGATCAAAATCCATTACTGATTACTGAAGCCAATATTCACCAATGAAGAAAACAAAAATCCAAAGACTGTGTAACCAGCACTTCATGATTTTTTAAGAGGATGTTCAGAGGTCCTAGAGGGAGAAGACAAGTCACAGCAATGCCCTGGTCAGACTCATGACTGCATGGCAATGAAACTCTTGATTTTGTGGCTGGAGTACAGGTGGTGTTCTCAAAGATAAAGTAAATAAGCTAGGTATGTATTCCTCCTGACTTGCCTTTGGAATGGACTAAGTCTTGTGGACCTTTTGAAAAAAACATAGCCACTGGTTTCTTTTTCAGCATCATACATTTGAATCTGTCCATTTATAGCAATCTTATTGTAATTGTGTAATTCTAAAAACAAAAATATATCGTATACATTAAAATTATCATGACGTTTTCTGTATTACAAAGCAAGCAAACTCGCTCCCTCAGCGTTATTTTGTCTTCCCGTACTTTTGATCTCCTTGACCTAAACTATTGCCCAAGATACTGTCAGAATTGTCTGTTGTATGATACTAAATTGGTTGTCACACTTCAACAATAAGAAATACAGCAACTCTAAGCTCATACAAGGGATTATTATGGCAGAATTAACAAAAATGTTTGACAAACATTATTCAGCCAGGCTTTATGATAAGCAACACTCATTGCTTGAGTCCTAATTATTTCAAAGGTATAGGAACCTGAGTTTCCCACAGCAACATGGGAACAATTGCACAGGTGTCATATAACGAAGCATCTGTTTCGGAGTTTAGGACATTTTATAATCAGGAGCAAAGAAAATCTTTCCCAGTGATGGGTAAAAGAAGATGCATCTTGCTACTAATTAGGCACAAATAGAAAGTTTAGGCTTTTACTTGGTTCAAAGAACGAATTGGACTAATATAGTAAGAAAAAAGGAGCAGGATGCTGTCACTAAGAGCGATGCAGTCTCAAATTTTGTATTAAGCAAAAGTAATCAAAAGACAGTTACGCAGAAATAAACATAGCTGTGAGCAATCTATTTCCATGCAGTGTGCTTACACCTTAAACCTTGATCCACTGAAACTGGTTTCATGTGATAAGTGATTTTAGAGCAAACACACAGCAGGTGCTTACCATTGAAGCTGACTTTTAAGCTTCCTCCCAAAGGAGTAGTAGATTGTGGTTCTGCTCTCTGTAGGTTCATGGGAGGTAAAGAAAGCAAGCATGATGGATTTGCTTCATTTTCAGATGTCCTGCACAAGGGCTAACTTTGGATGTGCAAGCCTTTTCAAGGGCTGCTCATGCAAGTTCTATTTGAGGTGAGCATTGCCTAGGAGGAGTCAGAAGCTGTGGCCTTTGCTGCTTGTGTACAGGCCCAGCTGGGTGAAACGACAATCTGCAGAGAAGGGCTTTGCTCCAGGACCTCGGGTGCCAGGGTAGCTTCTCACTAATTTTGGTTTTTCCTCATCTCACTTTCAATCTTCTTCTTTGCTCTACTGTTTAGGTTGTCCCTTTCTAGAATAAAGTGTGCCAAAATCAGAGTGGAGATATTCTTAGGTGCCTCGTTATGCTGTATTTTACCTAAAATCAGTTATGCCAGCCAGAAAGTTGTATCAAATTCTCAGCCATTTCCAGGGTAGGTATCACTGATACCATTTTCAAAATCTAAAAGCATTCTTATTTTTTAAGGCTTAAATCTTTAGCATGAGAAAACATTCATATAAAATAAATAGGAAAACATTGAAATTTTCAGTCAAACCTTTTCTTTCAGAAGAAATCTGGATTTTCTACTAAATTGGTTTTGGTAGGAAGTATGCACTTCATTGGAAAGCCATTGAAGTGTTTGCAAAAAGAATTTTCTAAGTGAGAAAGAGGTTAACTTTTTTACTCTTCAGATATATTCATTCTCTGTCACACTGAATTACAGAAGAGCTAAACAAAGTAATACATTTTCTCTGTGTGTCTTAAAACAGAGGGATTATTAGTGATATTTTTAACAGTTACAAGGCTGAAAATTATCAATAAAAGTCTAAGTTTTATCTGAGAGTCAGTGAAGAGACAGGTTAGTATTCAGTGTCATGGACAGGATACTGAAATATCCCAGATTACATAGGAAGCTAAGTGATGTGCTGCATTTTGAACCACTTGCAGATTTTTTTAGTCCTGTTCTCATTCTTGAAAACAGTGTTGCAACAGCCATATCATGTGTCTCCTGACCACACGTAGATGGAAGATGTGTTGCTGACTGGATGCAGTACTGCAATGCAGAATTTAAAAAAAATTCTAGGATTATGAGCTCTGATTAACAAAAGGCAGCCTCCCTTAATTTAAGCTATTTTCTAATTATTTTTATTCTTCCCTGCTACCAGAGAGAAGTTTTTACCATCTTTTTTTCAGTTTCATTTAGCAGCCTTTTTGGACCCTATATATACAGAGCAGTTCATGCAGCATTTGTGGGTGTTGATGGTTGATACCCACGTACAAAATTGGCTGCCTTTGATCTGCTCTTGATCTCTTTAAAAACTCCAGTCTTCCTGTATGTTCCCTTTATATATTGAAGACTAAGGAAAAGAAGGCAGGTATATGAGAGAAGCTGGATGTATGGTAAAGTAGTAGGTTCTCTGTCTTACAGAATATTTTTAAGGACACTTCCGTAAGAGTTTTGGAGCCATGTGGATAAAACATATTTTCGTAAAGCTTGTATGTGTGAAGTTTCACTTCTCATTTGTCATTCTGTGGGCTTTACTTTAAAATTCCACCTACTTGCTTGTCTTGCTATTTGGTAAGGCAGATAACTAGTTTGCTAGAGATCTAGGAGGGTGCTTACCAGTGGCTATAAAGATTTGAATCCTCTCTTAATCTGGCCCAGTGGTATAGCAAAGTTTTGCAGTTCTGTGCCCTAGTTCCCTAGCTGTAAAATAGAAATAATATCACTGCTTTACTTTAGAGTGGTGTTGTGAAGACAAACATACTAAAATCTGTGAGTTATTTAGTCATTATTATAATGAGGATTCAGAAATCTATGGAAAAATAAGACAGATCTCTCCCCTTTCAATAGCATGCCTTTTTTTGTTTGTGATTTTTGGTTTTTATTTTGAAAATCATTGAGATGAAAGTATATTATTCTCTCTGTCTGAAAATGTTAGCAATATTCACAAAGATGTGTTTGAGCATATGTACAGACAGATGAAAAAGGAGGATCACCAAAGAATAACATCAGGCTGTATGAACCTAAAATAAAGCGATACCATATGACCTGTGGGACACAGACAGAGATATTTTAATGATACTATGTTAATTGCCAGTAAAGCCATTAACCCCACAACAGTACTAGAAGTGCTTTAGTAGTAGGAGAAGCAATTTTAAAACTCAGTGGTTCCTTAAGGAGCTGACTATCAACGTAACAGTCCAAACTTACTTAAACTGTGCTGAATAGGATGGACTCTAATTGTTTTATATCAGTTATTCTTGGTTGCAAAGGTGTATAACATACTTCAGTTGATGTCTTCCTAATATAGCAAGACAGGTATAGTATAACATGCTTTATGAGATATTTATCTTCAGGAGGTGCCTAGTCCGTCTTACTTATGTGATAAGGAATTAATGATGTAACATAAAGCACATAACTGCCTTGCCTTAGATAAAGTATGTGTCCATACATTAGCATGCACTTACAGGAAATTATGCTTGGGTGATTGTTAAATAAAACATGTTACATTTAGAAGAACAAGAAGAAAGAGGCACAAGAGGAGCTCAAGGGCACTAGTACAGGGAAAGGTGGGAGGTGAAGGAAGAGGATTGGCAAATATGATTTTGCTTTTGCTTTTTATTGTCTTTACCAAACCTAACCCAGCAATACAATGCAATATTGAAAATGTGCCTCTGGAATAGAGAAAAATAATTTGGGGAATGTGGCCCTAACAGCTTCTGTCTAGGTGGAAAAAAAAAAAACAAACCCTCAGTCAATTTGTGTTGTAAAAAGAATGGTTATCCCTCGAAAACAAGAATACAGAAAAGAAGCAGAACATCGGTCTTGTCTGACTTTTTCTCATTTTGCAGTAAAAATGTACTGTTCTGTGTTGAGGAGAGTCACAGCCAGCTTCCAGTATTCCCTGCACTATCTGTGTAGCTGGAGTGGCCCACCAGCCGCTTGGTCATCTACCCCAGATAAAAAAGGAGGAGAGCCAAGGCAAGTACAGGGCAACAACAGATGAACAGGTTGGGTTGGGTTGGTGTGGTTTGACCAGGGGGCAGTTGTGGTGTTTTGTCTGTGTAAAACTGCACCGCTGTTATTTTCTTCCTTTTTATTCACTCATTAAAATTGAGTGCCACCACAGGAAAGTGCAAATTTCTTTGGGTCAGATATTGGGAACCCTCATTTTGCTCTTGCATCTGATTTTTGAACTATTTGCTTTGAGGCAAGGTAGTGCTCTGTATTTGTATGTCGTTTCTTAATTCTTGTCAACGCTACTACCACATAAATCTGTTCATCAGCTTTTTTGATATACTGAGCTATTTTAAGTAAAATGGTAATCCAGGTGTTATATAAATAGCTATATTAAAGCTGATGTGTAATCATGTTTATACTATGTAATTCTTTAGAGCATATTTTGAATAATACAATATGTGTAAATTAGTGTAGAATGTCTCTTTTCCCTTAGGAGATGTTACAAGTTGATGTGATGCATATTCTCTATATAGGAGAACTGTGCTCAGGATCCCATTAAGTGAGAAAATGTTTCATACTTCTGTCTTCATCAAGACACCAGTAGTCAGCAAAAAACAGTAAGCTATGCTTCAAAATGTCAGATTAATTTGTGGAAGGGGCAATTTTACTGTGTTATAGGCTATCACTTTGGAAATTGAATCTCTGCCTTGCCCTTTTTACTTCACAAAGTTTACTTCTTCAGGCTTTTTCTTACAAGCTCTTTTAGATTTTCTACTATGTACCTTACAGAGTACTCATATGTGCGTCTCTTAAATTCATTGCTTTGTATGCTAAGGGAGCCTTTTGAATAGATGATTTATTTTTTGTTGCTATTCAAACTTCAGAAAAGTGTTTAGAGATAGTTGTGCAACTTCAGTGAACATTTATGAGGAATTTCTTTAACATGCTACAACACTGTTGAGATTCAAAAATAGTTTTCCTCAGGATGAAATCAGTGATGTTTAGTCAAGAAAATCCAGATAAAGTTAATGAAATAGGTTTCATTCATTCTTGTGTGAAGCTTCTTTCTTCAGTGTATCTTGATACTTTTGCATTAAAGTGTCCTTAACCAGCTCCTTTGAGGATGGTAGTGGCCCTAGAAAAAGGAGACATAATACACTTTACTGAGTAGCATGAGTATGATAAACTTTGTCTAGTGAGCCAAATACCTCTAGATTGTAACTCTGAAATAGCTAAGGGTTGCACGTTAATAGCGGATGTCACAAGCATCCCAGGGAGTACTCCTAAGGAGTTTTCATAAGCAGTTGGCTGCTCTTGGAGTTGAGTGAAAGCCTTCTTAGTTTTCTTGTTGCTGACAGCTTTTCACTTGTAAAGAAGCATTAAGAAGTCCCTTCTGAAGAAACATTTAGGGCTTTTTTTGTTTGCTTTACCATAGTAGAATAGGGGTGAGATGGCAAATGAGAAACATGTCTGTCATGGAAATGTTTAGTTCTTCTCCTCTTGATCTGATATACATCTTTAAAGATGGCTACTGCCTCCTCTCTTGCTGTTATCAAAGGCTGTAATACTTGGACTATTCTGGCTGACAACTGTACTGAAAAGCAGAGGGAATTCTCTATTCTGCTCGTTAGATACTTGTTGTGAATGAGTGGTTAGGTCTCTTAAAGAACCACCGTCAAAAGTATTTACAAGAAATTATTTTAATAAGAATTTATAAAATGTGACTTAACAAAGTTCATTGGCAACGTTCACTCTATTACTTATTAAATGAATGGAATACAAAATTGAAGCAGGATTGAGGTAGAATGGTTTATACAGAAATTGAAGAAAGATGTAAGGGAGACGCTCCTATTGAGTCACAGGTTTCGGAATGGAGCCCGTTGCTTTCTAAACTCCTTCTCACTGAGAAGGTTAAGTGCAGCTGGGTACGGACTTCGCCTCAAACCATGACAGTTTGTCTTCTACCAGCTACTTCTACCAGAAGCTTATTTTTTCAAGAAACTAGTGCACTAGCTTTTACATACTGTTTTTACAAGGGATGTTAAGCCATTACTGTGTTTTTCTGAGAGCTTGTAACTGTGGAAGGCCTTTATCCTGGGGGTAGCAGCCAATTGTATGTGACTGATGAAAAATCCAAAGTGATAGTCTATAACAAATTGCATTATGGTGTTTGTCATTTTACAAGTGCATAGATTTTATAAGAAATTATAAGTTTTGCCTTATATGCAAAACAATCTCATTGTAAATGTTTCATTTTAATTCAGTCATAAGAGATTGAATGCCAGCTCAATGACTATGTAAATTTCTTGGAGTCAGAAGTTGGAAGTACTAATTACTGGCCTTTGTGCTTACAACTGATTTCCGAATAGTTCAAGTCATCATGCTGCTTTCACAATAAACACCCATTAGCAAAGATATTACTAAGAGGCTTATAATTCAAAATGGCTTTGGGCATTTTGTCTTGATTAAGACGAGGAGTCAAGAAAGCTGACCCAACAACGAATCTCTGACACCCTCTGTTTTTAGAGGTCCTGGTAGTCCTCTGCTGATTAAATCCTTCTGTAGAAGCATGTATAATGTAAGAGTGTGATTCTGTAAGATTTCCAATATCTTAATTCCCCTTGGTTTCTACAAAGTTCCAGTTTTACAGTAGTGACTCCCTGTAAAAAGGAGGTGGTGGATCAAATTGCTCACTGTGTGGCCAGTCTCGCATCTTGAATGCTGTTAATAAATCTGTGCCTTTTGCTAACAGAAGTATAAGGCACCTTTTCCTACATCTTTTGCAGTATCAGATTTCCATTACCAGAGAGTGGCCATGGTATTGGTGATTTTCCCCCATAAATAAGATATGAATCTGTAAAATAATAGCAATGCTTGTGATTTCTTTGAATTCCACCCCCACCCCCCACCCTGCTAAATTCTAAATGGCTGATGAATGATAATACACTACATCTTTCAGGCTCTTTCCTGCTCCTGGCCACTGACTTCTTCAATGAAAATACCACAATCATCTTTATTGTTACTAGGTTCTGCACACTTGGGAGAAAACAAATCTGACAAATGGAAAAGTCCCTATAAAAATAAAAAATCAAAATGGATAAGACAAAGTATCTAGATTATTAATTTTTAATGTCGACTACTGTTGCACTAAATTTGAAGAGTAGTCAACATATGTAGTGACTTGAAAGTAAGTAGGGTAAGATAAAATCTCAAGGTATATTTAAAGAAAACATTTTTAATTTTGGCTTTTGAGAGTTTTTTAAACTTATTTTGAAGTTTTATCATAGCTTCTAATAATGTTTTGAAGCTTTTCTCTGCAACCATAAGGACTAAATGAGATTTTCATGCAAACACTTTATTTCAGTGAGCTGAGTTTTTCGGAGGTATAGAAAATATTTTGAGAGGTACAGTATGGTTATCACAATAGTTGATAGTGTAATCAGGTCCAAATGTAGCCCTCAGCTGCTGTTAAGTATGCAGCAAGTATACAGCATACATTTAATCAGCGATGACAATTTCACAATGAACTTCAGTGTTGAAGAATGAGGAGTTTTCTGCAAGTGGAAGTAATTGTATTTTAAAAGCTACTTGTTACCACATAGAAGAGTTTCCTTCCCAGTCCCTCTCCACTCCCCCCACTTGAGACTTGTGACAGATCTAAAGAAGCAGCATATATATCCTTCTAACTTGCAATTTAAAAGAGAGTAAGAGAATTTAGAAGAAAAAAAAAAAAGATAGTGAAGGTGTTGTGAGACAGAGCAGAAGACAGAATAATAAATTGTGTTGTGGGAATTAAAGTCATTGTCTTATGATAGTAAGAGACATCACTTTCCTCTTTCTTTTTTTTAATTATCTTTAGCACATTTCAAATGCCATGAAACTTCTATTTAACTTTTTGACTCTGTGCCAAACATTTGCTTTTTAACTGTAACATTATCAGCTTTCTAGTTAAATATGATCATAAACAGAAATATCACCAACTGTTGCAATGTCATTCATGACAAAGATATTGTCAGAAAGCATGTGGAAAGATTCACTCACTCTCTTGTAATAATCTAGTAGTATGGGGGCTAAGTCATGCACCAGGGTGGAAAAAACAGTTCCTAAACAGCCCTGAAAGTGTGTTAGATGCAGATTTTATTGGTGTTTCTTTCCCATATCTGTTTTGCAAGCAGAGAAGAAAAAAGAAAAAGAAAAAAAATGTCAAGTTGTGGATACTTTTCTTCATAATCAAATTTCTGTTTTCCAGTTAATCATATTCCATTGTCCTTCATATAACTTACAGGATTAAATAGTTCTTGCAAGACACACTTCATTTAAAACAGAGAAGTGAAGTGCTTTATTTATTTATTTATGGTAGTGTTCACCCTCTTCAATCAGATATATATGCAACCATTCTTTAACTGAAACCACAGTTTATGCACCATTGACACCTTCTCTGAGTTTGTGGCCACTGATCTGTGTAGTTTGAGGTCACACTCGATGGTCCTCTGGTTTCTCCTCTGAACTTGCTCCCGGGGTGGGGTTGCCTATGGCTCTTGGTGGGTACAGTGTGTCAGCCTGCAACACATCTGTTGTTCCTCTTTCTGTGCACTGGATTCTTATTCATAACTTGAGAAACAAGCTGAAGGATGACAGTTCATTGTCAAGGAGCAACTGCAAAAGTGTTCAGTTCAAAGGATACTGTTAAACACAACTGCAATTCCTTTTCAGTCTTGTTAAAGCTCTTCTCTTTTTACTCCAGTTCAATGTACGTCATATGAAGGATTACCAGCTGTGCAGTATTGATTTGAAGTGTAATAATGTGCTTGAAGATTCACTTCTAAAACTAAGATGAAAGTGAATATTTTTGCTGGTGTCAAAGGCAGCAGTTGTTGAAATTGTCCAGGGTGAGTGGTTCAATTCTCTTATCTCCTGAATCTCTACCAAAACTTTTGTCAACTGTGCAGAATCATGGTGTCCTTTCTTCCTTCCCTTCAGAAATGCTGTGCAATTCCTGCATGCTTTTGTGTGTGTGCAGTCTATGACATACCTCAGAAGAGCAGCTAGTTTATGAATTAGGATTAAATGCAGCATTCATTTTACTGTAAAGTCATTAGCTGTAGGTGAGTTACACCACGAGTTCTCTTTGCACACTGAAACGTTGCTTGGAAAGGTCATTGCAATGCAATGCATGTTTTTTTCTGCTCTACCCTTATCCTCATTATTTCCAGTATCACCATTCCAGAAAGAGTGGCTAAGTATATTTTAGCTGGTATTTTTAAAAAATATACTGTTATTATACATAAGAGAGTGTTTGCTTACAAATTGGCTATTTCTGTAATATCTCTGGGCTGAAGAGTCCAGCTGTACTCTGAAGACAGAGCTCCACCTATCTCAGTATTACTCTTGTAAGAAGATTGAAATCTCACTTGCCCTCAAAGGAAATTATGTTTGGGCCTTTACATGAAGGATGTCAGACTGATTTTTTTTTTTTTTTTTTGCCTTGATATCGATCACATGAAGGTGTCAGAAAAGATGGGTGGGAGTATGTGATCAGGCATTCCGGAAGCCTACCTAGATGGCAGGTAACAGAATGCACTTTAAAATGCGGGGCATGCTCTGGGTTTTTCCTTTGTGCATACCGATTGATTCACACTGGGTCTTAGCTTTGTGTTTCTGAGGGTAAATAGCAATGCACTTAACATAAACCTTGACCTCAAGGTCACTTATATAATGCCATGTAGATTCAGTCCATATTTGGGATGTGTTATGAGCCCATTCTGACACTGCTGAATCAATATAGTTTGATAGCTGTGCATTAAACTGTTTGGAATTTCTATTCCATGAGAAAATTGTCAGCAGCAAAGCTTAGTTGTAGTTCAAAAAAAGCAGAAGCAAAACTAAAGCTGTTTAATTCTAGTCTGTTTCAGAATGAAAAATTCATTTTTCAGAGCAGCTGTAATAAGTAGTGGTGTTAGTTTAGTTTATGCGACAGATTTATTTATTTTAAAAAGCTTTAGTGCATATAGGGTAGGTCTTTTGGTCAAGGTAGTGTGTAACGCAGCATAACACAGAACTAGAACTGAAGTGTTTACTTCTTTTTGTGGTCTGCAAGACAGCCTTATATAGGTTCAAACCATGCTGCCTCAGTTTCCCTGTCTGCCAAAAGGAAATGAGATCTATTGGGAAGAAATATCAAAAAAACTTGATAATGATTTGAAGATGAGCATCCAGTGTAAGTACATGACAGAAGCTTTGAGGAAGATACAGCAATAGAAAGAGCAATTTGTAAAGATAATTTCCATACAGTCTTGCATACTCCCCATAATCTCTGAAGTAATTCTGTTTATATTTCCTGACCTTCTCATGGATTTTGTTCTTTTTTTTCATCCTTCTCAAAGTACCTTTAAAAAATCTGGTTTTAGATTTCTGCAAGACGTAAATGGTACTGATTATAAACTCTTAAGCATTTTACTTGTTTGTATTCTACTTATGCCAGGCTGATCACTTCAGCTGCACTGCACAATTTAAGGTCTTTGTGCATGATAAATGTTTTGTTTTCTTCTACAACGGGCTTTAGGTTTGGTTTCCTAAGGCACTAAGGTTATCTACTCATAGTTCATCTGTTAGCAATTTCTGAGCTCTTCTTTAATTGTAATCAAATTTCAGGTATGATTAGAAGACAGAGCGTCCCCTCCCCTGATCAGTTAGCTCTGCTTGTGAGAAAGAGGCAAGCAGCAGTAGAAAGCAGCTATTAATTTTGGCAATTAACTGTTGCTAAACACTCAGCTTCTTTGACATGCTGAGTGACAACTCTATGCTTCCCACAAGCCATCGTATGCTTACCTGTGGCACCAATGTTCCTCGTCTCTGGGGACTAAGAATTAAAGTTAAAGCAATGGGAAGGAAGACTAAGGAAGGAGATACTTATAGGTAAACAAGCTTCATCAGCTGGATGGGTTTTTTTTGTCATTTCTGTCAAATATTTCTACTCTCTCTGTCTTTCTTTGCTATAGATTCTAAATCCTTCCTTTCCTTTAGATCTTTATTTTTTTACAGTTTTTACTTCTAAAAGCCCTCCGTTCCCAGCCCAAATATTTCCCAATTTCTCATCACTTTCCATAGCTCCACTTCCATCTAGTATCTGGTAATTTTCTTCTGTCATTTTGTGAAAATTAAAGTTGTATTGATTGTGCAGTCTTACAAATGATGTTGTGTAAATTGATCATGTCCCCAACTATTCCTAAAATGCCCTTGCATTTTTAGGCAAAGAAACTCATGATAGCATACAGGCTTCATTGGAAATTTTATATCTTTGCTGGAAATCTTAAATTCAATGAGTTTTGAATGAGCCTGAAATTTTTTCAGCCAACAGTTGAGTCAGGTGAAACCTCACTAACAATTTCTGCCAGGCTTGTAAAGCATTTGCATGGACTTTGAAAACAGATAAAAGAGTATTCTGTACAATTTGCAAAGTATGCAAATGTTGCCTTTAAGGAATATACACATGAAGAAAATAATTTTCTTGACATAAAAGAGTATTTCCTATGTTTCACTCTTCTTTACAAATCATTGACTGAAAATCTTCTTATATTCTCCCACAGTAGGCTCAGAATTCATTTTTGTTTCCCTTTGTCCTTTTCTTTCCTATGTCTTCCCCTCTACACAGAAATTTCTCTCCTCCCTTATTGTATTCCACCTCTGCTGAGGCAGAGGGAGATAAACAGTCTTAAATATATTCAATTCTTATTGCAAATGGCCACAAGGAAATAGAAATTAATGCAGGAATTGAGCTAGAGAAATAACAAACAAAATTCAAGGAATGCAAAACCCTTTCTAAATTAATAAACATGAACTTCAAGTTCTGTCACCCCTGTTTTCCATCATTAGATCTAAAAAGGAAATCTGGATTAATAGTAGGAAAAAAAATAGGTAAATTATGGACTTCTAATATCAAAGAAGGGAAGACCTGTTATGTCACCGATTCCTTTTAATTTTTCATGTTGCATAGGTCCTTATGGTATATCATCCAGTAGCGTTTAAATAACTTCATGAGGGTTCTTTGAGGAAGAATATTGCTAATCTAAATGGGGCAAGGTAATTCCTCCAGAGATCAAACTAATTTATTTTTGCTTCATGTCATGTAGTTTCTTTTTTTCTTTAATTTTAAAAACAAAAATTATTTATTTGTTTTTAAATACATGCTAGTCATCTCAAAGCTGTTTAATAGAGACAAGACTGAAAAGAAAAGCAATAAGTAATGCTGTTAATAGCTATTTCTGATGTTTTTTACTATATAAGTCCACACAAATTAATTTGTAAATTTAGCATTTTGGGTCAAGGTCAATGCAAACACTTCATTAAGAATTGTTGTAAGAAATCAACACAAATATAACCACTTATTCCATGGACCAGTTAAGAAACAGTACTGGTGCTCCACAGGGCTCAGCTTTGGGACCAGTCTTGTTTAACATCTTCATAAAACATCTGGATGAGGGGACTGAGTGCTCCCTCAGCAAGTTTGCAGATGACACAAAGCTGGGAGGGAGTTTTGATCTGCTCAAGGGTAGGAAGGCTCTGCAGAGGGATCTGGACAGACTGGATTGATTTGCCGAGACCAACTGTATGAGTCTTAACAAGGCCAAATGACAAGTCCTGCACTTGGGTCACAACAACCCCATGCAACACTACAGGCTTGGGGAGGAGTGGCTGGAAAGCTGCCCAGTGGAAAAAGATCTTGGGGTGTTGGTCGACAACTGGCTGAACATGAGCCAGCAGTGTGCCCAGGTGGCCAAGAAGGGCAACGGCATCCTGGCTCGTACCAGGAATAGTGTGGACAGGAGTAGTAGGGAGGTGATCATGCCCCTGTACTCGGCACTGGTGAGGTTGCACCCGGACTACTGTGTTCAGCTTTGGGCCCCTCACTACAAGAAGGACATGGAGTTGCTGGAGCATGTCCAGAGAAGGGCAATGAGACTGATGAGGGGTCTAGAGAACAAGTCTTATGAGGAGCGGCTGAGGGAGCTGGGGCTGTTCAGTCTGGAGAAGAGGAGGCTGAGGGGAGACCTTATTGCTCTCTACAACTACCTGCAAGGAGGTTGTAGTGAGGCACGTGTTGGTCTCTTCTCCCAGGTAACTAGCGATAGGATGAGAGGCAATGGCCTCAAGTTGCGTCAGGGGGGGTTCAAACTGGATATTAGGAATAATTTCTTTACTGAAAGAGTGATCAGGCATTGGAATAGTCTGCCGAGGGAGGTGGTGGAGTCCCCATCCCTGGAGGTGTTTAAAAAAACGTGTAGATATGGCACTTTGGGATATGGTTTAGCAGGCATGGTGGTGTTGGGTTGCCGGTTGGACTTGATGGTCTTAGAGGTCTCTTTCAATCTTAGTGATTCTCCGATTCTGTGGTTTTTTTAAGGAAATCCCGGGGCTCGGCTTATGCTTATTGATTTTTAGTGGGAGTTGCAGGAACTATTGAAAGGAAAAGAGATACCTTTCAATGTTTGTCAGCAAAGAAACAGCTCTTATCTCTGTATTAGCCTAGTGACAAATGCTGGTTGGCTTCTCAGCACAAATGAAAAGACCTCTTTGAACAGACAGAGCTCATACTTGCAATTCTGATGCTGCCAAGCTTGATAAGGAAAATCCTACCACCTCCACTTTCCTTCTTGCTGGTGTTAGTGTAGCTTGTAGGTGATGAAGCAATGGATACATTGTGAATCTCTGTGTACAGAGGCAAAAATGTCAGGACTCGGCTTACGAAGACAGACAACAATTCATAAAAGCAGAGTGATGGGAATCACTATGATATAAAACATTTCAGACAAATCCCATGGAAATAAGAAAGTACTGTTCCTAGTGTTCCTCTGTGGTAACAGCATCAAGATCCTTATAAATTTGCTAGTTCAATATGGAGGAGTTTCTCAAACCCATGAGGAACATGTGGATTTCTTATAAGTAGTAGAAAGTGTAACAAATATCATAGGAATTGCTGGATTAAGGCATAGTGATGATTTACTTGATCTGTTAGGCATTAAATCATCATTGGGCAGTGTACTAATAATAACACTGGCAAAGTTAGGCAACAGGACAAAGCAGAGATATCTACCCTGGTTGCTGACTACTGGGACTGTAATCCTGCAGCACCATATTTGCATGCAGCCTCTCAAAACTTCTGATGGGATAAGAGTAGGAAGAAGCTGCTGGTAAAGGCCGAGTTGGTACCCTCTGCTGAAAACCTAGAGAAGATGGAGTGAAGTCACAAGCAGTCTCAGAGCAGATGATTACGAGAACAAGGGGACACCCCTGACTTTGATGGCAAATGTGATGAGAGTGTACAAAATTAATACTAGCACAGTCCTGCAAACCACTCGTGGTTTTCGTTTGGGGTGGGGTTATTCATTCTTTTTAATAAGTGAAATAGGCTGTTGTGTAGCTCTAGTGTCATATGTTGTATAACGTAAAAAAAGTAAAGTTGGTCTCTAGTTATTTTGGTGTTGACCTTAACACGTAATGGGATGCTATTGAACCTAATAATCTGTAGATGACCTAAAGTGCAGTTTGGAGGAAGAAGCATTCACTGATAGAGGTGGCTACTATGATGGAGAGCTATCTCACCCCGGTTACTTCTCTACCAGTTATCCATGTTCGCCTTTGAAAGCTGATGTTCCATTTACAACTAGAAAGGAATACCCAAGCATTTTGTGCTGTGCTGCTTTTGAATATTAAATTATATTTACATCAGCAGATTTTAAAAAATTCTTTAAAATGCATTATTTTCTTCCTCCATGTACATACATTTAACTTTCTGTTCAAGTTCCTTTATCTCTATGACACTTCAGTTTAAGCATAGAAAAGCTGCTGTTCACGACCAAGTTTCCTTCATGTAGCTTTTTTATGTGCTTATACTAAACAACTAAATGACCCTAATAGGACTTTCTTAACAGAAATAGGAAATCAAGTTTTCATACTTCTGTAATAGCTTTTAATTTCTTCATTACATAGTGGTTTTTTTTAACTTTTAAATTCATTTTCTGTTATAGTAAAATCTCCTTACAGAATAATGAAATATAAAAACATAGCACATGATCTATAAAAGCCTCAATTGGTTCAGTCCTATAGAGCTATACAAGTCCACTGAATTGCAGTCTATTGCATCCATGTGACTACTTATATGTAAATCAGTTTGCTGGAACGATGTTGCAGAAGACAACATTGCTGGGGAAAAAAAAAATCACGTCTATTGTGATCATTGCAGCTTTCATTTACATCTGTCCCCTTAGCCACAGAGCAGAGGAGTAACATCATTGTGCTCTTGGGTGGGTTGTGAATGTCAGACTGCAAACCATTGCTTTTATCAGATGCATGTCTGATACATTTTTAAAGTATTATGGCAAATTTTATTTGGCAAATCTGCATGAATTCTGAAAGATGTGTAATTTCAATTTGCCAGTTCCCTAACACCAGTTCCTCTGTCTTGTGTATTACATCAAAAAGCCACCAAGGATATTTCTAGATTTTAAGATTGTCCCTTTTAGTGGCACATCTGTTGGACTTGGTGATCTTAAGGGTCTTTTCCAGCCTAAATGATTTTATGAGTCTCTGTGAATATATTGTTCCGTTAACTAAAAGCACTTAAGTATATAATTCAAACTCAAAAGGATAGCTAAACTAGGAGCAGGACTAGCGCGATTATTCTTTGTGACATTGTCTCTAAGCTTTTAGTACTTCCAGGAATTTTCTCAATTCCAGCTACTCATTAACACCTTCATAGAAGTGATACTTTTTTTAAGAATAGGGAAAAAAAAGATTCTTGTAAAACCATGAAATTGCTATCATAAAAACAGAAAAAACACACCCATTTCTTGATGCTTTCTGAAATCAGAGTGATGATCCATTACAGAGACATATTTCCTAGCAGGAAATAATCAAGGTGTTCCTTACTAAATTTGTATGATTGTTCATGCACAGAGCCATGAAATGCCGGGAGGAGAACACAAAGAACAAGGGCATTTGGCATGGTTGTCACAGCATTCTTGAAGACAGACAGGAGAGGATGGGCCGTGTCAATATTCAATTTTAAAAGCTCCTTATACTTCAGGAAGCCTTTAAAACTATAAAAATATTAAAAGAATTTATAAGAACTACATATATACAGTCTTCAAAAGAGCTTGAAATATCTTTGGAAAGATCAAAGAGGGAATATCTTACATTATCATATGTTGGGGAAGGAGGAGAGAGGACAAGTGTCTTAAGTTTGGTGTTGCAGATGAAGAACAGAATTGAGGATAAAGGTCTGATTTTCAGTCTTATCTGCCACACATCATTTGCTGTCTTCACTTTTTATATCTATCTCAGGGCTACTTGGATAATTGTAGAAGGAGGTGGGGTGGTGAAAAGTCTGAATAACCCATGATATTCTGTGGAAAAGAAATGTGTCACTTTTAGTGCTTGAATGGCTCTAATTACCATGTTGTGGGCGAGAGTGATGAAAGCTTAACATTTCAGTGAAGTATGGTGGGATTATACAATGCAAGATGTTGATATGTACCTATAGCTTGCATATGATACAGTGTGACATTAAAAGCAACAACAGAACACCCGTTGCCTTTAGGCTAAAACCGTATGTGAAGTTTAGGTCTTTTCTAAAGGGCCCTTTATAAATGTTGCATACAGTGTGTTGCAAGAGGCTTACACAGTGGCACTTGACAGTTCAAAGAGTTCCTTCAGTTTTACTATGGTGAGCATACTTTCAAACTTGAGATTCCTATTTTCCTTCCTAAACAGCTACATCTTTCAGGATATTGAAGGAGCTCTTCATTAAGCTTACGTCTTTCTCTCCATTTTTCTCTCTTCTTCCCCCCTCCCCCCCCCATTTTAAGAGTTGTTGTCAGGTTAAATTTAGTTCAAATTTGAAGTTTATGGAGCTTTTCTTAAAACAAAACGAAACACCCTACAAAAAAAACCCTCATTCAACCCCCAGTGCCAATTAATGTGAAACAGTACAATATGTTATCACAGAAGCACTGCCACCATTGCTGATGGGCTCAGCCTTGGCCAGTGGCAGATCTGTCTTAGCGCTGGCTGACATTGGCTATATGAGACATGGGGGAAGCTTCTCGCAGCTTCTCACAGAAGCCACCCCTACAGCCCCTCTGCTACCAAAGCCTTGCCACGCAAACCCACAACAAGTTGTTGCTGAAGTTCTTGTGTGTTTGCAACTAAAATATTACCCTGTTAGTTTAGTGTTGGAGAGAAACTAAAATCAACAACGATTTAAATACAAAAGAAATAAATAATCGACCTTCATTGTCCAGGCAGGTGGATGTAACTGTCCCTCCTCAAAACCCACAGTCGATTTCTTACTGTAACTCACTTCTGTCTACTGTTTCACTTTTGTCTTATTACTCTCCATGGATTTTTCCATAAGCATTAGTGGTTTGTGCTCGGATAGGTCACAATTATTTTGTCTCCAGATTATCTTCTCCAGAGAGAGAATGAGTTTTATTGGTCCAGAATTTGTCTCAAACACTCACAATCAGTGCCAATTGCTGCTACTCTATGCTGCTAAAATAGTTGTTGTCTCAGAAACTGTCACAGTTCCTGCTTCTTAGTGTTTTCCATGTTGCCACTGTAAAGTCTTCTGTTCCTGCTTACTGTTTTTTTATCTTGTCAGGTCTGGAGTCTTCCTATAAAACATAGAGGGGCCATTAGTGGGGTGCCTCTTCTCCCATTGCTTTCTACACCTGCACTCACATAATAGCTGTTACCATGTACTGCACTGTGAGGGTGACAGATCTTCTAACATGGCTGTGGTAGCTGCATTTGAGTGAGACTCCTTTGGTGGCCTGCAATGGGAATCCAGAAACAGTGTAAAAAGCTTTCTGAGCTTTTTTTAGAGATGATAACTGTGTGAGCTAAAGGGCTGCTTGACTAATTTTTTTTTTATTTTTATGAAATGGTAAGTAAACACTTTAGGAAAATAATCTAGTTGCTTCCACTGTCTGTTTGAAACTCGTATCTATCAAAATTAATTTACCTTCAAGAGACATATTTTGAGATTTTAACATTATCAGAGCATGGAAATGAGTAACTATGCTTCCTAAATGTGTTTAGGTGCCTTATATACTTAACATGCCTATGAGGCCTTCCATGACCTACAGAACTTTGCCAAGAGAGGTGCCTTGACTTTTAATTATAAATAATTTCTATCATCTCTTTTATCTTTTGTCTCTTTTTGTGTTTAATGTTATCTTACATACAACTACAGTATTTTTCCCCAAGAATAATCCCCACATATTTTACAGACTGAATACCTCGAATTTGTTTAGACTCAGTGTAATCTTGTATAATAATATGTAGCCTCTGAAAATAGGTATGTGCATGCAGAGTTCTGTATTTCTGTTTGCCCTGTGAAGCACACAGAAGTGCTGCACATCATATTTATAAGCTCTATCTTGAATTCTTTCTGCAAGTAAGACTCCCACTGAAGCCATGAAGCAAGTTGCTTTCACAAGGAATGCAGACACCTACTCAAAGGGAATATTTCTAGTTACAGACCAAGCCAGGGGATGCTGAGGGAATACTTAGTGTTGCCTTTAAAAGTTACAATAAAGTTTTGAGTCTCTAAGCAACAGTGTTACAGGAGAAGAGTAAAGGTGTGCAATGAACAATAAAGTAGTGTTTTTCTGCACAAACAAGTCAATTCATTTATCATCAAATTCCTCAAAAACATGAGGAGGACGATTTCTGGCACAAAAAGGTGGTGATACTTGTAAACAAATAGACAGAACACAGGAAGAAAATAATATACTCCCTGTGTCAAGGCATGGTTTCAACTCTTTAGTTTGACCACTCTTGCTTACCAGGCTTACATGCTAGGTGTGCTCAGTTGTGTTTGGTTTAGGCAAATGCTTTTCCTTTCCGAATGCCCTAACTACCGACACAGACTTATCAGAGTCTCTGGAGATCTTCCTGTCCCAAGTTACCATTTGCCTATTTAATGTGTCCACATAGCGTTCTGGCCTAAATATTCACTCATTTTGAAACTTGTGAAGTAAAAGTGGTCTATTGAAATAAAACCTACTGAAATATTTTGAAATTTGAAAGCAATTTTGGCTTTACCAGGTCAGAATGATTAGTTGCTATAGTAACAGCATCATGCAAGGGGGAATTAAACATCATTACAATAATTCGCAAGTATGGAATAGCGGTTCAAACCTTTTCCTCTTGGCATATGGCAAATCAAAAGGTACATAACTTTGTTGTAGCAAGAAGACAACCCAAATGGCTTTTTTTTTTTTCTCCCTGCTCTACTCTGAGGGACAGCAGATTAGCAGACTTCCCCCCAGTAACACCCAGAATAATAAACTGTAATTCAGTGGAAGGTAGTCTAGTCATTAGGAAAGGTAAGGAGACTTTGGCTTTTACTCATGAAACATTTATCAAGACTAGTTCCTGTAAGTAATATCCTTTAACTGCATATGGAGAGTGAAAGATAATGGAGAATATCTTAACTCTATTAGCACAATAAATTGCATGACATTTTGTGGAGTTATATAACACTAGCTAATGTTAGTATGACACCAGTTTATGCTAATCAGTTTAAAGAAAATACCCATCCACTCCTCCCCCCCCAAAAAAAAATAAGAGCATGCCTACATTTGAATAGAATAACAACGATTCTATTCTTTGTTAGCTTTAGAATATGTAAGTAACAGAAAAGAGAGCACTGCTTTCTTAGAAACTTGTTATTGATGACTGCTGTTCAGCAAAAACATTAATTTGGTTAAACGTCAACAACAAATTTCTACCAGATTAGTGTTTTTATACACAAGCTGAGAAGACTTAATATTCACAGGGACAATCAAAACTGCATATTGATTATGACAAAATTGGTTCCCAGGTATTGATAGGTTTTCAAAAATCTGTAGATTTGAAGTTGTATGAAGCCTGAACGTACCGACTGTGTTCAGTAAAATGGTGGAATACATCTTAGCGCAAGTATGAAAATCAGATAAAAGTATGATGCTATTTTCATTTTTTTCCCATGATTGTTAAAGCAGAGAAGATTAATTCATTAAAAAAAACCTAAAAATAAAGTGTAACAGTAATGTTTTTATCTTCTTCTACAGCTGTCAGCAGTACTGGTCATAGTTTAATCAAAATATCAGTAAAGTTGCTGCCACTTAAGTAAATAGCCCAGAAAACTAGATCCTGTTTTGCCGTGTATATTTATGCTAGTCTTTTTTAATGTGTTACTTAACAGAGGAAGCAACAGCTTAGTAAGTCTTTTATCCACGGTTTCAGAAGTGTAGCACATTTTCTTTCATCTTTTTTACTGCTTTTTTTTTAATTCTAGCCAATAGTAACATTAATGATAATGAAACAAAAATTTGTATTGTGATTCATCTTAGTAAATATAGTCTGTGCCCTTCAACTGTAAAAAGTAATTGAAGCTTTCACAATATTAGAGAATATTCCCATGGTGCTTTACCAATAAACCAGAATTTCCTATATGCTACTCCCTTGCTTAGTGCACAGAAGAATTTGCTGGTATGTGAAACCAAAGGCGTTTTTTGACACATCAACTCTAAAGTTTCCCAGTCTTTTAAAAAATGAATATTAAATGGTATATAAAAATTGTGCAACTTCACTGTAATTATGAAGTGAGGTGGCAATTATTTTCCTTATGTTCTGTATCATGCTTCACAAATGGGTAATAAACATTTAATGTGGTTAATGTGTATGGCTTCTGTGACCTTTAGTTTTTGATACTGCCTTGAAATGACTGGCTGCGGAGAGTAATATGAGACTTTTTTTATCAAAATCTCCCAAAGGTAAATCCTATGAACTACAAAATCTAATTTACGAGTCTTTGAAAAAGACAAAGAAATGTAGTCTGTCTTCCTGTGACTGAGTTCTTCACCACCTTTTCTCCATAGCTACATCTTCCAGAAAGATACGTATTTTACTCCCCACCCCACTTCTCATTCTTACCTCTTTTTCCCTTACTTTAATTTATTTTTTAACTTACTGTCTTGCATATACTCCTGATTCTGGACAAGACAAAAAGGTCAAAAAAACCCCAAACATAACATGGAAGTAAGCTCTCTGTCACCCTATGTCACTTGTACTGTGATGTTCTAGGTGCTTAGCATATTATAGTACCATGAATCTCTCTAATGTTGAAGTCTAGATTTTTTTTAATTTTTTTTTTTACAGGGGTAATTTATTTGTACAAATTCAGTAATGGTTCTGCTGTGGCTTCCAAAGAAACCACTCTCCCTGAAGCAGTTAGTGTCCTCGTAGTCTTTGCTGATGAAGAGTCCTCAACCATATTTCGGTACTTGACATTGTTGATAATACCATCTTCCTGCACTATCCCCATACCAATCCTAGTTATCTGACCAATCTAATCCATTATTGTCTTTCAAATTTGGGGTGCTTCTTTGTGTTGATAAACCTTCTGCTTATAATGTAACAAGGTTAGACTTATGATCTTCCATTTTCTGTGTTCAGCTGTACAGTTTTGCTCTGTTTCCTTGTCTATACTTAGTAGGTTCCCAATATTATTTTACAATAATAAATTCTAAACGGTTTGTCACATAATTTAAGGAGAGGCATACCAGGTTACATATTTAATTGCGGGAATTAGAACTATTAGTAAGACTTGATTTCACAAAAAGTTTGGAATGAGAAACAGCTGTATAAAAGGTAGTTACTTAATTCTTTAAAAATTTGAAAGATAAATAATGATTTTAGCATAGCTATGTTTAAACAATTGTTGCAAACCAAGATGCTGTGCTTTCTATTTTTATCTAGGTGCATTGATTTGCTGTGATAGGATATAACTATTGGTCATATTGCCCTTTAAAATTAACTCTCTGGCAGTAACATTTATGGTAGCATAGGGTTAGTAAATTTAGTGGTTGAGTGAACAAATTTTAGCAGTAGTAAAAAATCACCAGGGAGGCTGGAGGAATTATTGCTGAACCAGTAAGGACTAACAAAATTATTAATACATCCTTACATCTACAGTCTTTCCCTGGTGTACAAGGAGATGTTATCGTTTTCAATAGAGAATAAAATTTAATTTTCTCTAAGAGTAAAGTTAGTCTAAACCTATATTGAATAAAATTTTAGGGGGATTAGTCCACATGATGCATATGTGGAAGGACATTGCTCTTTTCCTGAGATGACTGTAGAAAGATTTCACAGGAAAACAGAACATAGTATCAGCCTTCACTTAAGGACTTTTTGAGGTTTTTTTTTTTACTTCAGAAGAGTCAGTGAATTATGTGGCACAATTAATTATGTCTGAATTTTGACAAAATATTAACTATGGCTTTGTAAAAATTCAGAGCATGCCTACATTTTTCATATGTATATTTGCATTTCAATATCCTTTGACATTGTTTCTAAATTATTACCTATTCTGTGCGCATAGCTGATTAATTAGCTGGAACTCTAATGACACAACAGCATATTCTAATACAGATATATGAAGTAGGAGGTTTGATTAACAATGGAAATTGAGAAGTATCATCTTTCATTGGAAACATGGACACAGTTGACCTTTGAAATGAGGGAAAAAAAGACAGTCATTTCAGTTTGCCAGTGCTGACGTAAACAAAATATATATACTGATGTATCATTATTGGCCTGGGGAAAAAAAAATTCCACTTGAGGAAAGATGCTAAAACCTATAACTTGGATTAATGCAGAATAAGCTGCAATTTATTTTTAAATACATTTGCTGTAAAATAATGTATCATATAGAGAGCATTGTGAAAAGTTCAGTTCTCTGCATCTAAGTAATTTGTGAATGTTTAGCTGTGATTTCATATTTTTGTTTCAAAATAAACTGTCCTACCCATATACTGGAAAATTCTGGTGTCTTGTAGACCATGAGCACAAAGAGTTTGTCTATCCCACTTGTGCCAGGCTTCCTATAGTTATTCAGCTTTAAAATCTTCTCTTGAACTGATCTAAGGATCCCAGAGATAGGGAACAGGATTGAATTAACACTCTGGAAACAATTCTGTGCTCATTTCCAGCAGTGAAATGATATTGGCTCCATTGCATTTTCACTTGGATAATTCATATCCTGTCAATCATAGGTAAGCACCAATTAACAAAGGGGACTTTAGACACTTAGCCACTTCAAGATGTCGTTTGAGTCAATACTTGCGTTTAAACATTTTTAAAGGCACCCACAACAGTATGTTGCATTAGCATGGTGAGAAGGTTCATTATATTCAGTTAATACACTTCTCCCTGTGTCAGGTTCCCTCTCTAGCCATGAAGTTCAGCTACCAGACTGAAGCTAACAGAATCTGTGCTGATCACCTGAAGGAGACTGTGGAAAAGAGAAGTGAGATATAAAGCTTATATGGTAAATAAAAATATCCATTTTCCAGGAAAAGACATTAGTTTAGGAAAGACATAAAGGTAGTGTCTGCTGAGGGATTGTTTGTGTTTTCAGAGGTGTAACTTCTGACTATGAGGTAACCACACTGCAAACTGGCCATGTATTTTCTGTTTGCCCCGGTGCGTGGTGTTATCCAGTGTTCGGCTTGTAGCCTCACGCTCACGCAAGCTGCTCCGGTTGGGCAGAACAGCCCTACCAAGTGCAACTACATCCTGCTTCACCAAGGTGGGGAGCTGGCCGAGTAGAAATTCATATCCTGCCCAATGTCTCTGAGGAGCACAGCAGGCACAGTGGGTTCTGCAGTGTATTTCTGAGGTTGCCTGCTTATCTAAATATTCATTTAATTGGAAAGCTGTATTGGGAGAAAGTATCACAGATTCCAGTATGGACTCTGTTAAGAAGTGTGTGTCGGAAAAAAAAATTACAGAAATAGTGCAAAAAGGTAAGGAAAGTGACAGTCTTGACTTGAGACTAGGTTTAAAACACAGCAACTTGTTAAATCTAAATCTAACTACATTCAATATAGCTCAAATATAATGTTTGTTCTGCATGGCAGTTTCATTGATGTATTTGACAGTGGCAAGTTTGCAAGCATGCAGTGCGCAGTTCAAGACTTATTTTTCTTTAAACATAAGTGTCTATGGAAAGCGTTCTGTCATTCAGTGACGTCCTTTGATAGATAACTGCTCTAGAGTTTTCTCCATGACCATTTGACTAGTATTAAAAAATCTATAGTGGTAAGGCTTAAGTTTAGAAGTATGTATTGCTGTTAAATTAATTATGTCTCTTGTCTGGAGAGCTTTCTACAGGGCAAGGTTAACAAAGCATAGTATTAAGGAAACCTTGTCTTCTTCATTATACTTTAAAAATTATTAAAAAATAAGTAAGAGGTGACAGTAAATACCTAAAAATATTTATCTGTAGTGATATTTTTTCCTGTTCTTTACCAAAAGTAACTTTTGAAGAAACATGTGTTTTAACACAATTTTGCAGTATTTTCTGTAGAGGAAGTTTCCAACTTGCTATACAAATATGGCACAGACATCAAGTAGTATGTTTATGTTCCAGAAGAAGTTCTGATATTCCTTTAGGTAAGAAAATAATAATGAAAAGTACGTTTCAAAATTTCATAAGAAAACATTTATTAATAATTAAAACCCTGTATGTAATAAGTAAAACTTCATTTTAATAATATAGCCTAATTTTAGAAGTTTGCCATGTTGGTTTCTCTGAATCTTCTTCTAGGCAGAATAAAATTATATGAAAGTTAATGCATTCCATGTGCTCAAACTGTAAATAACCTGATGGGCCCTGGCTCTCTTCCTCTGCATGCAGAAGGTCACCCTTTCTTGTTGTGAGGGTTAGCAGTTGCGCCTGTGTGTGGTACTTTTGGTAGCCTTCTGGGTGGCAGAGGAAGGGGAACAGAAACAGTAGAAGCCAGTCAGAGAACCCTACAGCTGCTAGCATTTTCCTACAGAAAACAATGAAGTACTCTTCCTCTTTTTTGGGGGGAGGAGTGGGGTGGGGTTGTTTTTTTCATTCTATTCTGTATATATCCCAGTATGATAATGGTAGTAGATCAAATACACTTTAGCATTGTACTATACAAAAAATGGGAAAAAGTAAAGAAAAGGTCCATGTGGGAATGATAATATTTACATACGAAAGTAGCATACAAAATGTGTGTATGCTACTGAGATTCAAATTTCAGTATTTGACATATTGGTCATTTGTTTTTCTTTGATTACATCCTGAGAAGCAGCACAAGAAATGTATGCTGTTAACAGCTGATACATTGAATGTCATGTTTAATAATTTTCAAATATAATAAAAATATTTAATATTTTCTTGTGGTTTCTTTTGCATAATGCTGAAATCAATGCCAATGAAAGCCATGTATTTTTTATATTCCTTAGACATTCAAGAGAACATAAAAATGACACACACGGGGCTGATTCAAACATTTTGCTGTATTAGCATAAACATTTCTTTCTGAAAACATGCATAAGAAGCACAGCAGGATTATACATTTGGCATTTCCATGCCCCAGAGGGCTTATGCTTATGTAGCAGTGCTAGGAAATGAGAACTTTCTTCCAAAAAATAGAATTTTGCTTTATGAAGGTAATTTGATAGGGGTATTTTGCAGGTATACAAAGGTTTGCCAGTGGAGCAGCTCTGCAGTACCAGGTTCTGCATCTTAATATTATGTAATAAAAAATGGAATCTATGTACAATTATTTAATATTGCAGATGCTACTGCTGTAAAAGCGTGATATTGTCTTAGTAATTACCCCTTCATTCTCGTTCCATCCCTTATGCCTTAGCAGAATGATTCTCTACTATGTTATTATTTGCTCTTCTCTTGGTTAATTTAAATTATAGCAAGTAAATGAGCTTGTACATTTTTCTTGGGGAGATTATTCTCCAGTTTAACAAATATCAGTGCTCAGATATTGAATTTCCTCATAGTCTCTCTATACATCTCTATTCCTAATTTTAAGTGGAATACTTTATATTTTTGAAGAGAAATGTCTTGTAGACCACACCTGGTATTTAGACTTTTCCATTGGTTTTCTCATATTTGAATGGTGCATTTCTACTGTGGAAAGCTGCTTGGTTTTAAAGGACACTTCTTGCGTATCTTTGTGTGTTTTTTTTTTTTTTTTAACATCCTGTAGTCTACATATGACCCATTGGCTGGATTATTTTTTAACCTGCGTAGTATCAGAGGAAACTTTACTTATTTTTTCATACCAAAAATTTTCTTCTTCCGTTTCCTTTTTTATTCTGTAAGCTCTAATTGCAGAACTATGAGGGCTGCACGAGCAGAAAAGGGGCACAGCTTGACTTCCTGCTTCCATGCTGCATTTGGGCCATGACTAAGAAGGAAAACAGTATTTTTACTGGGAGACTCAGCAAATATGATCTTGAAGTCACTGGCGGTTAATAAATTTGGAAACCCTATTTTTTTGCTGAGTTATTTACTTGACTAGGACTGTATTGTCTGTCAGCAATCACAATATATACATAAGTTCACATCTTAGAAGGAGAAATATTTTCAAGATACTACACGAAGTTCTTAAAATAATAATGAGCTAATTTAAAAAATAAAATTCAGGTTTGGGAATTACTTATCTTTTGAACACAAATAATAAATTATTTATAGGATTGGTGGCTGAAAGAGGTTTAAAGGGGATCACAGTTTATCCAATGATCAACAAAACCAATTTACAAATGTAACATTTTCCAGTTTTGTAACTCTCCCCACTACTAAAACCTATATCGTAATGCAGACACATAACCAGAGTGCTGATTAGTCAATTTCTGTTCCATTATCTTTCATCCTCCCACATGTCTATCCTTTTTCATGTTATCGTTACAATATCTGTGTATCTTTCTTTTATGATATATTTTGATGTTTCCTGGACCGTAGTCTGAGATCTGTCATCCACAATAATTAGTAAAGAACTTGTGTAAAAGTATTCTCTTGTTCTGCTCTTTCTCCAAAGATCTGTTTATTGTAGGAAAGTAAAAAAAAATTTTCTTTTAATTTTTCATCCTTAAGAAAGGATGCTTTATAGCCTATAATGAGCATACTTAGTATTTTAGGAAACTGAAACAACATTAATCATCTGCGAATGACACTATATCCTTCTAAACCTCAGTAAGTTGCTAATGCCATTTAGCCTCCAGGGTTTTTTTTGCCAAATTAACTATTCAAAATCTATTTATGCATTAAAAATTAATTTAGTAACTGTAAAACTTGATCTCATAGTTTTTTGAGAAAATCAGGTAGCAAGCTTAAAGCAAGTGTAAGCCCAGATCATAATTAAATAGAAGCTATTTAAAGCATAAAAGGAATCATAAGAGATTTTAAAGCTTCATGGAAGATGGATGTATTAGTAGCTGTTAAAATGGTAGTCCAGAACAGGGCAGGAACAATACTGAACCAAGCTCATCTCTTTTATTTATAGAGGCTGCTTGTCAGAGCTTACTGGTGTTACTGTTAGACAGAGCAAAAAACACATGTCATTTTGCTGGGGTGGGGGAAGCAATAACATAGGTCTCTTGTATTCCTGAAATAAGAATCAACCAATCTTTCATAAATGAATTTAGAGAAACGGAAACATTAAGATAATCTAATTATTGTTCTACAATGTATCTCTTAGGAAAAATAATAGTGCTCCAATATTTAAACCAGTCTGAAAGAGCTGAACTCCTGGAGGAATCTCTTTGTGTGTCAGCAGGAAGCGGGGAAAGAACATTAGTTCCCTCAGTTTATTCTGTTTACAGTCTGCAGGTTTGGGTGCTTGTGTAAACAAAAGATTAGCAGTAAGTCATCATCAGCAACAATATTCTGGAGAGCAAAACCACATTCACAGTTGCCTCTGTAGTTATACTCAATGAGGAAATTAATACTACAAAATTAGAAGGCAGCAGAACACAGATGTCTGTGGATGCACAAGGTATTATATAACAGTGAATAATTTCCTATATACTCAGAGACTACAGGTGAAAGTCCTGGGGTTCATTGCAAAAGATGGGGAGAAAACAATGGAAAAAAAGAAATTCTAGGAAAAATGATTTTGTTCTTGAACTAGGTAGAACATATCAGTGTTGTTCAGACCTGCTTATAGGCACTATATAGGTTGAATGACTAATGTATTATACATCTAGGCAGCATGAATCTATGTATTTTTAGTCAGTGTATACTCTCTATTAAAGGAATTTTGTACAAGTTCATCGTGACATCATTCACTTACATCATACTCCATAAGGAAAGGATGTGATGCTATGGGACAGATGGCTAAATACTCCATCCAAATCCAAATTAATTTCATCTGGAGAGAACAGAAAATTAAATCTGGAGCTGCTAAGTGTAATGCAATAATTACTTTACCACGTTCTGCTCAAAGCTGGAAACCATTAAAGATCTATCAATGAACTTGCATTTTCATAGCTGTATTCACCCTTGTCTGCAGTGTTCTGGTTGACCAAGATATTTAGAACAATACTGTCACTAACAGAACTGCAGGAATCCACATAGTCATTCAGGCCTGATTCCATGATGATGTTGCAACTTGAGAGAGTAGCCTGTAACAGTATGCGACATCTGAACATTTCTTGGAAGCAAGACTTGGATTTAGCTGAGACCTTTATTGAATCAGAAATGTAACTGACTTTGGAAGAATGAAGGTTCAGAGCCAAATGTTATGTTCTTGCTCTTTATTTTTGCCATCCAGGGCTGCAGCCTGACAGTTGAGAGTTCCTGTCTTTGGCAGGATAACCAAGATGTGGCAGGAATCTTCTTATAATCCAATGTTTGGCTCCTGTGACCCACTGGCTTCAGAATTGTTTGCAATACTTTAAAGAAATGTGTATATTACAAGAGCCACAGGATGAATTACTATTTAATTGCACAGTAAAATTTATTTAGAATATGTATGTGTGGCACATATGAATTATGTATTATTTTGTTATGAAATGGTTTATCTAATAATTTTTAACTAGCTGCTCTGAAATTCTGCTCTTGTGACTCTTTGAGTATGCTGACAATCCTGTCCTACAAAATTCAGTCAGTGTGTTGCTCTACTGGCTGAAAAGTGAGATTAGAAGAATGTTTTCCCATAAACTTCTTTGCTGTATTTATGCACATATAACAAAAATTAATTGAAAAAAGTATTATTTGGCAAATGGCCCTAAATGTAGCTATAGGACACATTAGCACATCTATCTTGAAAATGTTGCCTTACCACAATACTCAAAATTTTCAATTTATAAATGATAATTTCTGTTAATAAACAATTAAAAAATTAATTTGGCATTTGGACTTAAAAATCTTATATTTCAGAGAGGCATTAGAGATTTTTCTAGCCTTTGTCAGTCCTGATGAGAAGGGATCCATAAGCCTAAAAATTGGTCTGGTTTTATTAAAGCAGCTAATATAATTGGATGAAATATATTACCTCTCTCCTCAGGCTTTCCTTCTATTACAAGTGTATAAATATTTTTTATTGGAAAGTCTGTATTTACTAGGTAGAACTGTAACACCTTTCTCTTTTTTTCTCTATTATATATAAGACAGTATAGATTCATAGCTTTTGTAAGCTTATTTAAAAATCTGTACAAAGAGTCTTTCTGCAAGTTACATATACAATATATAATACAGTCTAACACTTTAAAATTTATTTAAACCTGCTTTATAGGATTGTTAGGATCAAGCCTTTAATTTACTTGCAACTATCAGGTTTAAAACATTGAAAGAGATTTCCTTTATCTCACTCAAATATATGTGTAAATTACATCAGATTATTTCACTTGTACAGGCACGTGTTTGTATTAATGATGTAATACAGAACTGATTTTCATTTAATTTTTAAAGGCTTTTCATAAAATCAAGAGACAGATCATGAATGTGAAGGTTTTGTTTGCTCGAGAAAATTACAGTGCACGATTTTTTATAGTGCTTTCCAATGAGTTTGGTGTTGTGAAGTCCAGCAGCATTTCACTGATTTTGGAAGAAAATTGCAGTGGGTGATATCTGGCCCTTACTGGTAGTGCTGTGCAAAAGCTGGCTGTAAAACAGTGCAGGGTTGGGCGAACATCAGTAACAACAAATATTCTGGCACTATTGCACAAGATGGCTGAAGGCACTCAGGCATGGCACAGAAGAAAGCACACTGCCATTGCTTTGGAAAAGATCAAGCTTCCCCCTTGGTCAGCAAGTTGCAGATGGCAGCATATATGTTAGCAGGTGGGGAAGCTGTTTACTTCCTTTGGCTGTCACCCTGGTTCCCACTGGATGGTGCCATGATGCCTTGTGTCCATTCTGTATCCCAATTTGAGCATCAGTCAAAACAAAGCCCTTCACTTACACAGGGGATGGAGTTGAAGAGCCTCTTCAAGTCTTGTTTTCTCCCTGCGTCGCTGCTGAGTGCTGATCAGGCTTGTTCTTAAAGACTTGTCACTAAATTACCAATCTGGAACTGCTGGGGGGAAAAAAAGCATTTTTTTTTCAAAAATCAAAAGAGAATTTCTCATCAAGAAAACAAATGGAAAGGAATGGAAGGAGTTTTTAGAAATAAATCATAATTCATTCTGAAGGAGTGAAGACGAGCTGATGTTTGGTACTACAACCTGATATTCTCCCACTGTCCACCCCTTCTGTTCCACTGTCATCTGCTTTAAATGAAAGATTAACTTTTAGATTAAAGATACTTCTTGGCCAAATCTGGGCATATTCCTGCAGTTTTTAGGGCTTACTCCACATTTCTTTGTCTCCCCTTTTCGCTCTCTGCCTGGACTTAAAAGCCTCTTTTGTTCTCTTTCCTTCAGGAAGCAAGCCCAGAGAGCACCTCAACCTCTTATCTTGCAGCTGCCTTGGACCTGTCTCAGAAACACAGACTTGTCCAAAGCACAACCTTAATTTGGGAAGGATCTTTGACTCATGGTGTCCCATGGAAAGGCACCTTCCTTTAAGATGTCTGAATTTGTGGGGCGGTAAAATCTAATTAAAAGCAAAATTTCTGATAAGTTTAAGCAGTGAAGGTACATAAATTAAGACCTCCTAAATTATTAGCTGTTCTCAAGGCAGTGTGGCCTGTGAAGAGAAGAGCAGGCTTCTGCTTCTGTCTCCACTACTGTCCTGCTGGGTGTTCTTGGGGAAAATAGTGCACAAATAACTGGTTTTCCTACCTGTAAAAAGGTGATAATGATACTGACCTTCTTTGTAAAAAGCTTTAAAATCTAGGGATGAAAAGCATTATATAAAAAGTAAGTAATATTATTGTTGCTCGTAGCAACTAGCAGCCTGCTTCCTGACAGCTGCAAGAGCAATTCTCAAGTAACAAAAATCCCAGCTTTAATTTCCTTCTCTCCGTTTTTGCTAGTGAAACTCCAGCTTTCACCTCTGCTTCCAGTACGAAGTGCCAGATATGTACTTACATGATGCAGTGACTGGGAGGGTCATTCTGCCTTCTTCTGCTGCAGGGAAAGGAAGACTGTAAGGATCCCAGACTTCCAAGATTTTTGATCCTATGCTGCTCTGAAGATATAATTGCACTACTCTAAGAGGTCATAAAGTGTTTCTAATGCTGTCTAAATGTTTACCAATAACTGTAAAGGTAAATTGAAGGACAGAACTATGAGCAGTGAGCAATGTTATTATCATTTTACTCTCACCAAAAATCAAAATCTGTGTTTGTGCAGGCTTACTTTGTACAGCCTGTCATTCCCATGTGAGAAGTGATGGGAGAAATGCTTGGCACACTGACTCTAAAAGCAAATGCTTTTTAAAATTATAGAGTTCATTCGAAGCTTGATGAAGTATATTAATATGTGTTATGACAGGAGCTGTGTCAAATTCCGTGGTAAAATGAACAGAACCAGGAATATGCTCATATTTTATGTCACAAGACGGCTATGAAAATGTATTTCCTGCTAAAATATTGCACACCAGCAAGGGGAACGAAGATGACGAAGTTGTGACAAGACACTGTCACTACTGCTGCTTTTAGTGGTGATCTGAAATTTGCTAAAAAGTATTCCAATGAATTTTACTGGAGTGGGGGAAGGGTGTTGCAGAGTGTTTGCTTTGAATAGGGAAGGTGGGAAGCGGGGAGTAAAAGGAAAGAAGTAAATGTTCCTGGATGTCCTCTGTTGCATGTTGCTCCTTGACAGCCAGTGGGCTGATTCCACGCAGGCACTCGCTTCCCCCATAGAAATGACGCCAACATGGTTTCTTTAGAACACCAGAACAGTGATATTCACAACCCTCTTTTCTGCATTTCCTTTTCTGTGAGATTTTAACGAAGATGTAAAATCCCAAATTTGGAAGTGATTTTTAAACAGAGTTCAGGCCAGATGCCTCCTAGTTTGGACTCTGATTCATGAACTGAAACTGAAGTGTAAAATATACCATCTAACAGCAGGATACTAGAACAATATAAAACAATCTGTAAAATTGGATTGTTTTATGTCCTTTGGTTTGCACATAGTTGAATGTGTCTTGTACTCTGTCATGCTTTTTTCCTTTTAGGTGGACATCTCAGAATAGAAGTAGTACCTAGGTGTTTCTGTTGGTTAACCTTATAGATACTAAAATGGTTTTTTTTATATGTGCATATATATGCACTCACCCATACACATAGACAGATGCCTAAAAACTAATATCCACGTTATATTCCTGAAAATTGCTTCTAGATTTCATCTATCCCCCATTCATCTTCCCATAGCAGAGGCAAAAATTATGGATTTCCCCAGCATGTACTTTTTCTTTTTTTTCTTTGCTTTCTGGAACTGCTCAAGTTCATCTACAAATTAAATTGTAAAATATAAAATTTAACAATATGCAATGGCCCAAACACGTGTTCTAGCTGTCTGCTTAGCACAAGCGCAGAGTGAAGTGTAAATACGACCTTAAAATACAATTTTCAGTGTAAATTAGACTATTAGCAGTTGAAATGACTTTGGCAGAGCAGAAGGTGTTAATGCCTGTTGTCATCAATGCATAAGAAAAGTACTAATGGAAATTTTTATGTATGTTATTTTTGTGTGACTATTCTGTTCTGAAAACAGCTACTTCATGAAATGACTGAAAATTTTAAGCATGCTTCTGCATGGTGGTGGTTGCAGTTAGGTTGCTTAATCTGGCATGATGAGGAGTCTGTTTTGGCATTTCACTAAAAGATGCAACCTTCTGTGGAAAATTGTCTCCAGAATTATTTTTTACTGATAAGAGTGTTTATCAGGATAAGCTTGTAACTCTGTAAAGATTTACAAAATTCAATTAAAGTGAAAAGAAATAGAAACTACATAAACATTACAAAATAAGACCTTCGTCATGTGTTCCTCTTTTTTCCATTTCCTGCTTTCAATATGGAGTAGATTTAATTTTTTTTTTCTTTAAACTTTCATGTGGAATTTTTCTGTATTAATTTCTACTCCTTTTCACTCTTTTTTTCTCAGCTTCTGTGCTCTTAATCCTAGGGAGGCCCCATTCAAAATCGATTTAAGACTTTGGAATAAGTACTAAATCAGGCTCAGCTGCCACAGTATTTCCTCAGGAGTTGGTAAGTTGATCTTGGCCCTCAGCAGTCACAAGTAGTTTTTCTGCAAGAGATCACGAATTAGCCTTGTACATCCTAAGTGTTTCCAGCTACTTCTTCTCCTTTCGAGTGCACCACAACATATCTGAGTGGCAGAAATGTAGATCCATGGTGAGATTAGCATTATAAAAAATGACCTTTCTCCTTCCTATTGAGCCACTTCTAAGATCTCAAGGCCTTGGACTTCCCAATGAGACATGTCTGAGGTTTGAGGCAATCCCATGGATCTGGAACTTTGCTAAGCACAGTTGATTTTACGGAGGATGAAGATGTGCATAAACATGAAATGGACAACATTTCTGTGCCTCAGTTCTTTCACAGAGGGAGGAACATCTGCAGAAGCATTACAGGAAGGAGTTCCTACCTCTCATCCCTCTTTTTCTTTCCTGATGCTTAACCAGTATTGCATATCCCACTGCGCCAATTAGGACTTCTGCTCAGTATTGGACCAATATTGTTTGCCTATCCAGCTGAAACTTGGTCTTTTTTGTTGCACCTTTTGTCAGTGGTATCCATCAATGTCACTAATCTTAAAATGCCGAAGGAAGCTAATAACTTCATCAGTACCAGCTTGTATTGGACAACTCAAATGTTTTTGCTGTATCAGTCAGCTCCTTCAACTGTGCTAGGGTAGTGGTGTCCATGCTGGACCTCCTCCAATTCCTCTAAATATGGACCTGTAAAACCAACAATAGCATCTAAGAGGCCTCTCATGATCTTTTCCTTCCCTGTATCTTTGTGAATCCAAACGTAATGTAATAGTGGGATCCAGGTGTGATGCTCCCTTTAGGACTTAGAGAAATCACATAGCTATTTTTTCACAGACGCTTAAAAGGAGATGGTCTACCAGTAACTGGACTTAAAAATTAGTTGTCCATATATACATATATTATCCAATCTCCTTTCCTTCGCCCTCAAAATTCCTGTTTCTTCATTGAATGGTGAATTTTGTTAATATATATTTCACAAAAATATTGTGTAAATGATCAAAACATTGATGTACAATATTCTATCAATCTGAAGATATTACTGGAAAATGCAAGTTATTCAAAGGGTGATCTGAAGTTTTTGTGCCACCTTTGTAGCCTGACAAGCTAGGTTTCTATATCTGCCAATGCTATGCAAATTCCCATTGGTTTCTATATCTGGCCCTCTGCCTGCTCAAAGGCATAGAAAACCTGGGATTTAATTACACCAACTAGGGCATTAAGAGTGGCTGGCCACGCAGAGGCCTCAGTGAGTCACAGGCCAGAAGCTGCCCCTGGTCATCTCAGAATGTCCTCAGCACTGAAGGTGATACAGCATGGGTTTTGCAGGTATAACCCTCTAGCATTTTGGCTGGGCAAAGTCAGAGGCAGTGCAGCTGCTCTGCTGAATACCCATCACAGCCCAAGAGCATGCCTCTGTCATAGACAAAGACAGCAGTGGTACCCCTTGAGGGATATGGCTGTTGATGTGCAAAGGGACTCCTCTGTGGGAAATACCCTGGGAAACAGTCTGACTTATGACAACAGAAGAAGCAACTCATCCTGTTGCATATGGCTGTCACTCATTGATTCTATCATATAAAAAGTCATCAAGAAGCGCCCCCCCCCCCCAATCCCCATGGAAGTAAACAGATAAAAATGGTATACAACAAAATGAACACATCACAGTAGTTTCCACTGTGAATACAAATTCCTCGTCAGTGCTGTGGTATTTACTGTGTTGTTTCAGATGCAAGAGTAAAAGAAGATCCATTTTTCAAAAAATTATTGTAATAGGAAAAAAGTTTCTGCCACTCGAATGAACACAAGCACATAACTAGCAGTTAGGCATGTCAGGTGATAAACTTGCCAACTAGTTCTAGTAATTTTAAGAATGCTTTAAATGTTCAGCAATTCTGAGAAATTACTTGTTTTCCTGTATCAACTATAGGAGTTTCTGTAAGGTGCAAATCCATGTAGGTCAGCTTTTAAGCAAGTATTACTCTAAGTGGTACAGTGTTCTTGGGCTCACTGAAGTGATGGGAAAGCACGGGAAAGTCTCATTCTCTCGCTGAAAACAAAAGCTAAAGCTGCCTCTCTTTGTTTTAGTGGCAATGACTCATGAGATGAGAAAACCTACAGTGAGAGAAAGGGGGGTTGCCTTTTTTTCATGACCTTTTGGAGTTTCTGCTCTTCCCGAAGTACCACAGTGGTACTGGGACCTAATAATACTTAGGATATGTCTCTACCAGAGCATTCTGTGACACAACTTCTACAATACCTTTTTTTCCTTTCTGTCACTACTTTCTGGAAAAAATAAAAAAGAAGATAAAAACCAATACACAAATAAGATCATTTCTATGTGGAAAATACAATTTCTAAATTAAATTTATACGTCTTCAAGGAAGAAGAATTCCTCACAACCTGTTTCGTTCATCCTGCCTTCACCAGTAGCCTCTCTGACATCAAACTGGTACCCTTTGATGTGTCTTGCATGAACCCTTAACATCTTAAAAACCTATTCCACTGATCTATACCTCGCTTGTATCTGTCCTTACTTGGGGACAGACATCTTTTCATTCTCTTCTCTCCTGCCATTCTACATAACTCAGATTTCTGATGACACCTTATAAGATTGCTAAAAGCTCTTCTCTTAGTCCAGTCTACTGTGTTTATCACTGAAGATGAAGTTTGAGTGTACAATTTCTATAAGTCAATGAAATTTTTCTATATTCTTATTTTGTTTTGTTTTGTTTTTTCTTTTTTCTTTTTTTCCCCCAGTCATTTCTCTTCAGGAACATAGCTGTTTTATAATGTTGGTTTTTTTCTCCTATCCCATCTTAAGGCTAGGGCCTTAAAGTTATGAAAATTGCATTGAAAGAGTAATATATTCCTGTGTACTTTCACTTTGCTAGCAACACGGCTGAGAATATACATTCCCCAAGTCTTTTGCTTTCACCTCCAAAAGACACAAAAAAGAAATATGCATTCTTACGCCATCAAGCTATACACTGATGTCTTGTAACTAGACCACATCCAGGTACATGGCTGACACATGGCTGCAGGTTATTGTGACATTTTTGTGTCATGAAGGTTTTTTTGCCTGCAACACAGTGTTGCAGACCTGACATGCAGCTCACAGTGCTCTGTTCAGGTGCTTGTTTGAACCCCTTAATCCCTTGACACCACCCCCACAGCCCCCAAAAAAAAAAGTTCAGTGTCAGAAAACTTGAGATGCATCCTTAGGACTGTCAGAAGAATATGGTCGAGGGATAAAATAAATAATAGTAAGGAGATATTTTTTGAGAAATGATCTGAAAGTCAACATAGTAGAAAGGAAAATACTGGGCAGGAGTGTGTTCATATGTCTGAGTGAAGTGACCTTTTGTGTAGCTTTTCTATTATCTTTTTGATAAGAGACGAGCGTCTCAGTAGTCCACATTAAATTTCCAATGCGTATGTTAAGCTTCTCTCTGAAAAGATCTGAAAAATTACTAAGTAATTTAGAGAAAACCTTAAAATATTGTTGTTTTGGATGTCTACATGCATTTGATTTTCCCTAAAGTCAATAATAAAAATGGAAATGTTATGGATAGTGTACATTCTATGTTGTTGATGTCTTCGATTCTTTTTCATATATATGAGATGTTTGTTTGTTTGTTTCTTGAGCAAATGTGGATAAACCTTGCAACTCTCACTTAGATCATATATGATCCAAGTAAATTGCTCCTGTCCTGTGTTGTGAAAAAAATGTGCATTGTATAAAAGCTGATCCAGGAAATAGGTTTTAAACACAAGTATATACTTGAAGATTGTCATTAATGCTTTAGAAAATATGCAAATGTGTACACTTCTTTGAAGGAAGAGAACATGAACTTCTTTAATAAAACATTAGTTGGACTTTGTTTTTATTGCTTAGCTCACTTTGATCTAAAAAGAAGCTATTAGTGACACGTCTGATTTGCCTCATTGCCTCGAAACCCCAAAATAAGATTAGAATACAAAAGCCTTCCTTTCATTATTGATTATTCCTGAATTATTATTATTTTTTAAAAAGCTTATTATAAAATTGTTTTCATACCTACCAGAATAAACCATGGTTCCTCAAATCCCTGGACGTAAATCTGTTAAATCCTCCCACTGGTCACCTGTTCATGAAAGAAGGTATGTGGGGGCGAGTTTCACAATGAAACTACGTTTTTATGCCATATAGCGATACACATTGCGAGTCAGACTGCATTTATTTATAATCACTTTTTCAAATAATTTTTCTTTTTTCTACACTGTGTTCCCATTATACAGAGCAGTCTCTCCATATTGTTCTTGCACAGTACATTTCAACAACTAATCCAAAAAAAGAAAATGCATTCAAGAGTTAACTATTGCACAATATGCAATTCCTTTGTTTAGAAAGATTGGACAATTCCTTATGATTAACAAAGTACATGATTAAGTAGTGTTTATATAAATACTAATTTATTTAATAAAAATACAAAAATATAAATATACATATATAAAAATATCATGATGAATCCACACACAGACATTCTTTAACTCAGTAAATATGACAGTAATATTAATCTTTTTTAAAGTGTATTTTTGTGATGATGCAGCAATGTGGGTGCACACTGTCCCAGATAGTAGGAAAGGTAATGCAAAGCAATTTAAAAAAAATGAAGTTTCATCTCATTATTGAAGGCACAAAAAGCCTTTTATTGTCTTTCCATTGTCAATGAAAACCTTTCAGCAGAGATTTCTAGGAAGAGAGGGTGAATTATAGGTTTTTAAAAATCTAAATCATTCATATTCATTCACGTTGATTGATTGATAAGCAAACCCTTACTAAGACAACATCTATTTTTTGTAATTTTTTTATTCCCAAGTAAGAGAGAGTAGGCCACTTTATCTAGTAACATAGACATGAATTTCACTAACACTGACCAGGTCACAGGTTACTTTCTCAGTCTTGATCACTGTCGTCTCCACCATACATATCTGCCAGTTTTTTAAACCGAGGTCCCCAGTCACTGAGGTAATCATAGTCCTGGTTGCCCTCCGTGGTAAGCGATTCTAGGGAGCTGAGTGAATTTGCTATGGAATCATTTCCTTCATAGGCATATGTTGCTAGTGAATCATAAGGAGGGGCACCTGGGTCTAAATCATTTTCCTTTAACCTTCTATGAATAAAATCTTGGACATCAATGTTTTCCCAAAGAGGTGCAGTCCGTCTTATCTGAAATATAGTTTCTGGGATAACATCTCTTCTCATCTTATTTTCTTCCCTTGCTTCTGGATTTCTCAGTGTGCCAATGTCAAAAGCCTGCGTGTCTTCTTCCCCGCCTCCTTCATCATTGTAGGTCACGATGTTGTCCCGAACATCATCCTTTGAGATGATCAAGGGTTCTTTCTTCCTCTGTCTCTTGAGAGCCGTAAATAAGACAACTAATACTGAAAGGAAACAAAAGATGATTGAAGAAATAGTTAGTTAGAAATTAAATAACTGAGCTAATATTTTGCATGATCTGTTGAACTGATAAAGTTTTAAGGCTGGGATGGCATTTTTAGTAGCAAAATAGTGATTAAAGCTATCTCCAAGGTAAAGTTAGAAAGGAAGCATATTCATGATTTCATAGCAGTCAAACACTTATGCTTATTTCAAACTATCGGAGCAGTGATTAAAATATTATATATTTAAAGTAGATATGCAATTAAGCTGAAGTTGAAAAGAAGACAATGTCTTAAAATGTATCATCCTACTAGGACTGGACTTTCATTTTAGTTTTGTGAAGTACTGCCTTCCTGACAGTCACTAGCGGTGATTTCATCAAATGTAGTTGAATGTCCTCAGCAAAAGTAAATTACACTCTAGAAATCTAGTGATTTAGGTACGACTAAGTGCCAGATTCACTTTTGAAAATGGGATCTAAAGGTACTTCTGAAAATAAGAACCTGAAGATCTTCAGCTATAAATAATATTGACAAAACTATTTTTGGCTTCAATGACTGCAAGAATTGAAATCCAGTCTTTACTACTAAATGTTTCTTTTTAAAATCATGATCCCCCTAGTTTAAGAAGTGTTACTTGAATAACTCTTCTTTTGGAGAGGTAAGGATTGACACAATAATGAACCTCTACAGAGGGAGATGAAAAACTGAAGTTAAGATTTATAAATACATCCTCGTGCCTAAATGACATTCATTTCAGTAGGAATGCAATGCTTATATGTGTTCAAAAATCTGACCCTAGCTCCGAGCAGCTGGAGTAAATAAGAGAGGCCAGTGAGATCATCTGCCAATGAGGCACAATAGTGTTGCTGAACCACAAATTACAGTAGTGCTGAGCACTTCTGTTGAGTCTTAGGAGAAAAGGTTTTACTCTGAATGATTTGAGTACTGGTGAATACAAGGCAAGACTGGACGTGCCACAGGTGGGGAGAGGGGAACTGAGATCTTCCACATGCCATTGTACAATGCTATGAATGTGAAGGCTGTTCTGTTTTGTTTGCAGTTTTGTATATGTACAGGGGCCATTCTTTGCAAGTTTTGCCAGTGCCAGACAAGTAATAGTGCACTTAAGTAACTTTAAGAATTTCATATACAAGAGCAGGGCAGATCACTAAAAGGTTATAGTGAAGAAGTGTCTTTCATAGCCATGCACTGAACAAGGCTCTCCTATTTTGGACACTATGACACCAGTCCACTATCCTAACACACTACATCTTGTTGAACAATGAAAGAAGGTGCCGAGAACACCACCAGCTGTAGACTAACAATTCTGTTTAGATGCTCTTCAGTCTTGTGCTACTCTGGCTTCAGCTATGTCTGTAGCGCCAAGTAGAGCAGGGTCTCTGCCCCTGGGGAGAAGACACATAAAACAGTCACACTGGTTTTGCACAGCACTGGTCCCTGAGCCTGTTCTGAGTCTCATGTGCTATTGCTGTGGTCCTAAGACATGTTTTGATTTTTGTTTTTGGTTCAATGTTTGGTACTAAAGCATTGCAGCCAATCAAAGTGATCTTTTCATAGTGAGTGAGTAAGAGTATGTGTTTCATGGTACACAAATCATGCTTCATGTTGGCACATGAAGGGTGGCTTTGAAGAGGCAGAGCCTATTGACATGGTGAACTATGCAAAGTGGAGAGCCAGATCTGGCAGAGTTTGAATTATAACTGTCTGCTGGAAGTGGTGTCCTGCAAGTTCTGCTGCTCAGACTATGCCTGGGCAACATTCTGGGGAATCCAAGCTGGCTTACGCCGAAACTAGGCCAGCTGAGATGCTTGAACTTAAGCACTATGGACAATCAGTTTGTCAGAGCTCAAGTACCCTCTCTTCCCTATGCCCAACAGTACAGATATAGTTCCTACACATTGTCCCTCTGCTAACAGCCACTGTGGTCCTCGGAAAACTTACTGGAGGTAGCTTGAAACCAGTCTAAAAACTGAAAAAATGTTATCATCTCCTTTGAATTATATAAAATGACGTCTGTAAGCTTGTCACTGCCATGTTGGCAAGCTGTGTTTTGTAGGACAGGCAGAAAGGCAAAGAGGTTTTCCACAGACTTTGACTGGAAAGTAGAGATAATGGTACTTTTAACGAGGCCTTTCACTGGTAAACAAAACAGGCAAGTTGAAGTTTTGATGTTCTTAACACCAGGTTATGAGCTAGTATTTATTCTCATTTCTTCATACGTTACCTCATCTTTCTAATTCTTCTACTTTCCAGCAACCCATCTAGCTTCTGTGCTTATACTTTATTTAATGAGCTGCTGTTGCTATCACTTGCAATCAATTGAACTGTTCTCTTCTGTGCGTTTGAGCTAAATATTTCCTGAGTATGAAAATTACAAATCATTCATGATTAAATAGCTAGTATAACTGATAATTTTTTAATAACTAAGAAACATCACTCAGCTTCAGGAGTATGACTTTAAAGTCCTGGATCTAAAGAAGATATGTTTATAATGTAAAACATTACTCAAATGAGCATGGTACCTAAAACCAACACTAGATTTTCAAGTTTATTTCAGCTAAATAACATTGATAGATTCATTCTTTTTACATTTTCTTCTGCGTAGTAATGATGACAAACAGCCCGTAGTAGCTCCCTCTCCTACTATCCCATCTCCTTTTCCATCTTAGAAAACTGTTGATTAAAAAAAGTAGACTACATCGAGTATGAAATATTTTACTGCAGGAATATGTGAATAAGGAGTTGAAGAATATCAGGGTTCTAGAAGTGACCAGACCTTTGCCCATTCAATTAAACATTTCATGACAGGTACTTGCCTAGCAGGATAATGATGCAGAGGAGAATGGCAACCAGTGCCCCTGTGCTAAGGCCAGCAGGGAGGAGCAGGGCCTCAGCACTGCAGGACTGCATGTTCCCCCTGCTGTCGCAGGCACACACTCGGATGGTCAGTGTGCCAGTGCTGCTCTGGATCGGGTAGTCATTGTCAAATATTATGACTGGCAGGAGATAGGTACTCATCTTACTACGGCTGTATCCATTTCTTCTAGTCATAATTCCTGCTGTGTTATCTAGAATGGAAAAGTAGAATAAATAAACATTGCTGGATGAAGTTTTAAGTGTTAGGGGGGTGGGGAGGATGGTACTGGTCAGCAGTTACCTTTGTTGTCTACAATGGAGAAGTTCGGATGAACAGCAAATTCTGGCACCAACTCAAAGAAAAATCTGTGTCCTCGCAGAGGCTCATCTTTGTCAATTGCACTCACAGTCTGTATCAGCTAAAAAGAAAACAGTATTTCATGCTATTTTAGAAATCTTGTGTTTGAGATAAGATCTCTGCTTTTCAGGTCCGGTAAAAATCTAATGAATCTCTATCAGAAGACACAAACTGATTTCCTAAGCCAAATGTTCCCCTCATAAGCATAAAAGAGGTTATAGTAAGCAAAATTTTGTTTTATTATTTAAACATTTAAAGGAGGATTGAAAAAAGGGCCAGTTCTCACTGCAAGACAGCCATGCTGTTTGATTTGTACTCAGCATCTTGCTGTGACACAGAAACAATTGTCCATCTGAATAAGCCATAAACCTCCTGTGGCCTCATGTAGCAAAGACAGAAAGTAGCGTGTAAACCAGTTGTCAAGTGGGTCTAATTCCCAGTCTGCCTTGTCTGCTCCTGGTGATAAATTGGAGTACTGCACTCGCAGGATGTTTGGTTCTCCTGAGGTAATACAGAGAGATGCTTTTCTCCTTCCTAAACTGAAACCTCTGGCTGTGAAGCTTGATAGCTGCCCTAGCGAGATGATTCAAGCCCACCTGAGGAGGAGTGATAATAGAGCCAGCATAGGGTCACAGCAGAGTGGACTAAAAAAGAGAGAAGCTTTAGCAGTACCTCTGGATTGCACAGGCTTTCCTGTTGCATCAAAACATGTGCAAATATGTGTAGCCATGCATATATAGACACACATATATACTAGCAATTTGATTCTGTTTCTATCAATGTGCTGCTAGACTGCTAGGCAGAGGCTAAGGAAAACAGCTGCAGAACTGAGGAAGGAAAAGCTACCAAGTAGTAGCTGTGGTTTGTGAAATGAGTTGCGATAGTTAGCACCACGCCGAGTTGCTTGAGTCATAGTAAATCCAGTGAGCCATACGAATGACTGCTATGTCCTTTGCACGCCCTAGTGGATGTCACACTGGAGAGTGACCCATACTCCATCTTGGCTTGCAAGGAAGTGTTTTAGTTCAATCACAAGATGACAAAGCTTGGTGGCATAAGAATGGGAATAGAGGATGCTGCAACTCATTACAGGCAAGTTCCTGTGGCACCTGAACTTAAAGGCAGAAAGACCTCAGCAGTCAGACTTGTTTCTTTCAAAGCTGTGAGGGAGCCAATTCCTGTCTTGAGGTTTTCAAGTGTTTCCAGTGCGTAGGGTGTCCTGAAATTGTACAGACATCAAAGCTGCTTGTTATCAAAGACTTACTTCACAGCTTGTTTTTCTGATATTTCCAGGGAAAGTACAGCATGACTTCACCAAGAAATACAGTAATTGACAAGTAACACTGATAGAATTTTTAAGCTTTGCAGCAATCAAGTAAGGAATGGCTTTTTCTTGTGTACTTTCTCTGAACATCAGCTTGAGTGGGACTTGAGGATACAGAAAGATTTTGGAGGGTTTTTAGAATCTCTCAGGATGGAACACTGTATTAGACAAACATAATTATAGGGCTACCAAAAGTATTAAAATATTTTTTCTTACTGCATTATTCAGAAACCTGCTACTGCTAGTGCTGCACTGCACAATAAGTATTTGGCCCATTTTTCTAGTTAATTTTGAGATACTTTTGTTACAGCTAATAATATTAGGTTATTATAAAAAAAACACAGTAGAGAAGGTCTGAGTTTGGTTCATTCACTTCCTAGCAGCTCTTTCTAAAATAACCACAAGATTTTTTTTAAACAATTCTCTTTTTATTTTTGAGACATATTGAGGAACTTCAAAGGTAGTTTGTGAACATCAGCCTTGTACAAAAGGACATGACTATGCCAAAGGCAGGGTTATGCAGTTTTGCTAGGTGAGATTAGAATGATAACTACATATTAAGGTCTCTTCACTTTTAAAGCATTTAATGATCATTGGTCTTTAGCATTTTTTTTCAGTTTTAGCTGTTTCCCAAGATTAGCCATATTCCTATGTATGGCAAAGTAGCGTGTTCAGTATGTTGGTGAGTCTCTGATGAAGTCAACATTTTTGCAGTGTCCCATTGCTTTTCTCTTTACTTAATCTGCCTTTGAGAGTAACAATACAGACAACAAGATCAGGATGGTCTTTAATTTTAGTTTTGCAATTTTTGATGCAAAAGGGTAATGTTCCTACAAAAAGAAAAATCCTTCTAATAGGACTAAAATACAAAACTGAAATGAGAAACTTTTCCTCTCTTATTTTATAAGTTTGAAAAGACAGAAAAAGTGTTCAAGTACCATAGAGAAGACAATTAGAATAAGTGATAATATTTGCGCAATTACATACTGAAAAGCTGAAGGAGAAAATATCCTGATAAAATAGCTACCAGAAATTGCTCTTGAGTATCTTGCGGTTTTTTGAGATGTAATCAGTAGGATGTTTGTAGGATCTGGATTTGGTTCCCTTCATGTGCAAATCACATGGAGGAGGACAATTGTGCCAGGCATAGAGGAACCTAATTACATTGAAAAATTAGTGTTGAGGGTAAGGCTGAAGATGGGAAAAAACCTAAAACTTATTACCTGCTCTAACTAGTGGCTGCATAAATTGAGAATCAGCAGGTCTTCCACCAGGAAAGATGGGAGAATAAAAGAACAAATAGAAAGGATGATTGCAGGTGAATTTTTCCAAATGATGATTACATGAAAGGAAATAAAAAATGTTGTCTAATTAAGGGGTTTTTTCAGTTACACAGCTGTAAATAAAAGACAAAGATGTTCATTATAATCACTGCAGAAATGAAAGAGATGTGGCTATTTTTAAGTATCACAATTACATGAAAAAATTTAGTAGTCTTTCCTGTACATTTTGTAATTTCATGTTGGAAATGTATTCTTCCATTCTGAAGCAGTTATGGGCATTAAGTTATGATCACTCTTCACCAGGAGTTCAGAGAAAGATCTCTGACACTGTAAGATCTATGAGGGAAGATTTATTTCAAGAAAATGACTTTTACTCATATATGTTTCAAGCATATCAGGATTAGAGAAGATAAAAAGCATTCTTTCTTCCATAGTTTCCCATGCAAAGGAGCACAATATGGAAAATTCAGCATTATTGTTATTGGTTTGAGGGTTTTGTGTGCGTTTGCATGTGCCTTTCTGTGTGTTTAAAGAAACAGTCTCATACTATTGAGTGCATCTTATTAGGTAAATTCAAGTTTTTAGGGGTCATTTGTCTTTGAGGGTACTGAAAATTTAAGCTTGGGCATTCACATAAAGTTTTCTCTTTCACACTCAGCACAAAGTGGTTGTAGCAGCTTGACAATTTCAGGTGAGTTATAAATGAGCAATTGTTACCATTGGAAAGATTTATTGAAGAATTTCTTTCATGATGAAGCCTGAGATTCTGTTAAAGGTTTTGGGCCTATTTCCCGTTGGCATAATTTTTCCATATGTGGGAATGATTCGATTAGAATACTGCTTTGTGGGTATTTTTCCTTCTGGATATCGTGTTTTTAAGGCCATGACTCACACCACAATCGAAATTATGATTATAACTTATGTTCAGGTTATTTTATAGCTATTCATACTCACCTCTGAAAAAATGATTGTGGATGAATAGATTGCCTAGTAACAGATTCCTTACGTATACTTAGTTCATCCCTAGACGTAGCCTGCTCGTCAGTGTTCTTCAAGCTGTTTTAAGGACAGAAAGTGAGTAAAAGCTAGGTGGGGGAATTCTACAATAACAAGGGGCCCTGTGCACTTCCAAGTATGCTCTTACTGTTCTTGAGGCTGCATTTTTGGACACAGACAGCTGCACAAGTAGAAGACTTTAGTCATGGGCTCAGCCTTGGTTCTACCTCTAAAAGGAGTTTAGGAACCATTAAAACAATATTAAGCTACTAGTGCATCTTTAACAGTATAGGGTTCAGCACCAGCTAGCCACTTCTTAGATGGGCTTTTCAGCCTGTGCTGGCTGGGCATGTCATGCAAATAAATTACAGTTACACACTGGCTCCAGGGTACACACTTCAAAACTGCAGCACCATGTTGCGAACAGATTTGTGAAAGGTTCATTGAAAAAAGCTGAACAAGATGAGGTTCATGTCTGGACACATGCAATATATTTTCAGCTTAAAAATTTCTGCTAATAAAACAAAATTTTAGAAAATTAGAATTTCCGCTTCTTATAAAAACAGCAGCACTTTTGTGGTTGCCATTGTATTTTTAAATCTTTGTTGCAAAATTCCTTCTTTTAAAATTCACTGTAAATAAGACAGTGAAAAATAATGCCACTATCACAGGAATTTAAAGATGGTCTACGGTAGTAGACAGTACCTTTCTGAAGTTTTAAATTCTTCTTTTCTGAAGAAGAATTTACATACAATTTTTATGTAATTGTCATGTAGCATGGAATTTGTACTTCCAGTCTCAGAAAAGTAAGACCACAGGAGACAGACTTTGTTAAACTAGAGATACAGTAACTGCTGTTTAATTTTGTTGTCTGTTGTATGGGATTATAGATATGCAGAGGAGCAGGTCTTCAGTCCACTTGAATCATTTTGGCTTTCATTCTTGTTATATTATGATCTTAGTTAAACCTGGGTGTTGTACAACAGAGAAATTTCTCACGTCATTTATCTACTTTCAGCTGCTTCAGAGATAAGACTTTAAAACATCAGTAGGCACTTGAGAAAGAAATGTTTGGGACATATTGCTGTTTGATTTTGTCTGACACTTTTTTCAGAAGTACTACAGGAGAGAACAGAACAAATCCTGGATCTTGGAGCACTGGCTTTGTTATTCTTGAAATTTATTAAGCTTGTTTTTTGCTACAAATGCTTCTCAAAGAATCTGGAATGATCTTGTCGCTTTGCCTGCAATAAATTATGAAAAAACATATTGTGAGAGAGGCTATGCTTTTGACAATCATCAGAACGTAGTAGTGTGCAGATGCTGTGGGGGAATGTTGGAAGAACAACTTTGTGTTTCTCCTGTTCTTTCTTTCTCTTGCCCATTTTCCTACCTGTATGATCTGGTAGGGCAAATCACTACCTAATCTTGAATGTATTAAAAATACAGCACAGTGTAAGTGGATGGGATGAAGATTTTTGTAGATTTTAAAGTGACTACATTCTCTCTAGGAGTGAAGTAATAATATAGTTTAAGTGTCCCCACACAGAAGTGTTTCAAAATCTGTCCAGATGTCAGTGAATACCCATCTTGACATTTTGTGCCTTGAATGATCACACATGTTCAGCTAGCTGCAGAAAGCAGCCCCCATCACATGTGTGTAAGCTTGAATAGACCTTTGATCTTGATGCTTTATGACTTCAGAAATATTCTAAAATGCCCGCCACTTAGCAAAGGTTCATGTTTGGTAATGTGAAACAGTTTGGTTTTCAAGTTTTGGCTCTGTTCCACAAATATGTTGGCAGTCTTAAAGCAGGACTGAATGGTTATCAGAAGGTGGAAAATTTTCCCTTGAATTCTAATTCTTGCCTCAGAAGAGACAGACTATTAGGATAGATTTCTCACTAAATCACACCAATAAGTGTCTATCTGGAGAAGGTAGCTACATCATATAAACAACTCATGAATGTTAATTGTCAATGGCCACATGAAAAATGTGATCTCTGTATGCTCCATCTGAAAAAGGAAGGGGGGGTATGGAGACTAATGAAAAAAATATCTGCCAGCTTTCTGAAAGAGGAAAGAAGCTCTTTCTCTCTTCTGGTGTCTGAGAGCTCCTGAAAGGCAGGAAAGAATATAGCATCAGTTGAAAAAAAGTGACCCAGGTTATTTTCTTCAGTGTTATTATTGATGAGTGTTGAAATTAGCTAAACAGTTACTAGCAAATTGTGCAGTTAAATCAGTCTCCTTTTCAAGTAAATCTTTCCGGTTTCCATGGAGAAGACTCATCCTCTAATTCAGATAAAAAGACCCAATTAATTCCCGTGACAAGGCCATGAGAGATCTTGTACCAGAGTCGTCCCCACAACAGTCCCTGGGGCTCTAGCACACCATCAAAGGATTAAGGCTTTCTAAATTGTACAAGAGGAAGGCTGCATCATACTTTTCTTTATCCTCTGTATTAACCAGTGGAACAGGACTCGCATGGTGACAAATATGTTCCAGCCTAATGAACATAGCTGTTTATGCACCTCTAGTGATAATGTTTCTCCCCAGTCATACCATTGTTTTTGGGAGACAAAAGAATGGCAGGGGAGGAGGAGAGACTATAAGATTTTCTTCCCTCTGACCCTCCTAAGGCTATGTGAAAAAAACACAATGAATGTAGCCTCAAATATCTGCTGATGTTGAGAATGAGTAATTTCACTTGGCGACAGAGAGCAATATTTGATCATTCTGACTAATTCCTGAAGCAACTGAGATTTAGAGATCAGTGTTATTAATATCTGGGTCCAATTAAAAAAAAAAAGAAAAATTAACTAAATATATTTATCTTCTCAGTCTGGCTTTCCTGCTATGGGCACCAGATGTAGAAGCACTACTATGACGTGTCAGGAAGCAATAATGATTTTAATCAGGCAGCCACTTTAGGTGATCTCTAAAATAAGGTGTAGTAGTAGTAAATGAACACAACAAAATTCTATATCTTTATTGTATTCTAGGGGGACAGCTAAACATAAGCAATACAGGCTATCTAGAACTTAGCATCCTTGACCAAAATATTCAAGCCTGTATACATATATTCGTTGTTATTTGCAGGCGCCAAAATAAAAGTAGTCTCATGTACTGAAGATAGTATGGTCTCTGAAATACTAAGTCAAATATATGTAAATGTCCAGATATGAACTCAGGTGCCTTTCTTGATGAACCCATTTGTTAACAAATTAAAGAACAGTCTGGATCTCTCATTATTCTTCAGCTACACTCGATGCACGCTATCTTTTTAGCATTTTGTGGATTTTTCCAAGTAGAGAAGGTAATTCCTGGATTTACATTGGTACGCCAAATGGAAGGCAGGTCTGAATAATAGTACCCCTATCTAATGGGACTCTGTCATCTCTGTTGTTAGGAAAACACAGAATTTACCAGAAAGGTAAATGAAATTTTATACATTAATGGATATTTCATCAAGTATGGAAAGTGGGTTAAGGAAACTGACAAGCAGTATGCCTGGATCAAATTTGGTTCAAATATATGACAAAACCTGTGTTTGCTAGTTGATAAAATTCCACATGTTTAATTTCAATGAAATCTTCATTTATATGCTTCGGAACCTTTCATTGTGTTATGCAAATAAAATACATGAGTCATTTTGCTATCAGACATTGTACTGAGATTTAAAGGTTTATTTGTCGCAACTTCACCTTGTGTTTCTTGTACAGACAGAATTTAGGTCATATGCTAGCTGTTTGAAATTAATGGCAAGAATTACTTGAATGTATTTGTCCAAAACCAGGACAGTATTCTACCTGGAAAAACAGCTTATAAATCATAAAACAAAACTATAAGGGTACAACAGACAGAAGTTTAGGGAATTTTCACTCATTGTATAAGGCCTGAACTGTATTCTTATGTGACAATTTATGTCACTGGTTAAGACCAAATGTTCTGATCATAAAACTCAGTTGTTTTGAAAGGTGCTCCTTGTTCATTCCTTCCACTGTTTTAATTTAATTCATGACTGCCTTTGATATGCATATTACTGTATTTGTGTCATTTCCATCAAAAATAGTAAGACTTTCTTGAAAAGTATTAAAATAATGGTCAAGTACCTATTCAAAGCCAAGTGATTTAATTCAAAGTGTCCTCTGTCTTCCTTCTCCACTCACCTAAATTCCAGTATTAGATGCAATGAATGAAAAATAAGCAGAAATTAATGCAAACTCCAGAAATTCCTGTATCCTCTTTTTCTACCTTTTTTGGTCTCTGTTTTTTTATTTTAATTTCTTTTCATTTGTTAAACCATTCATAAAACACCATTTGAATTGCAGCTGGTAAATTGTATGTCTCTATCTAGACATCTCTACTCTGTCTAGAGTTCTGTAGGACCTGAAATTCTACACTCAACTCAGGTATCATCTATGCTGCTGTCACTGCAGCCCCTGTGGCTGTGTTAAACACAACATTGGGCAGTGACCAAGGTAAAACATGAGCACACTTCCCGATGGGTGTCCATATCCCCCAGCCCTGTAAAGCCTTTGAGTGATGTATGGTCACTGCACTCTATGGAAGAACAAATGATGTTATGTTCTGATCCTTTCCACATACTTTCTGTGAAGTTAGGCAGCTTTGGTTGGATGATGTCAGCACAAAACTAGTGAGACAGAAGGACAGACCTAAGCTATGTTTGGGGCTTTACCTGGCCTCTCTCGACTAAAGTAGGAACCCACTCAGGTTTGTTCTAGCAAAAAAAATTATCTCAATTTTTTTCTTCCACTCAAAAATGCATTAGTCTAGAGAAGAGGATCATGCATGGACTTAGGCCCATGCTTGAAAGACAATCTCAAGGTAGCCAATAGGCTACTAAATCCATTTTTTTGGTAAATACTTTCACAATTTAAAATCAGCAAAGCATACGTCTTTCTTCACAGGATTTGAAATTGAAAGGCTGACTGGCTTTAGCATAAATAGATGTGGGCTTTAGCGGAAGTAATATTAAAGGATTTCTGTAATATCTTCACTCTGAGTTCCGTCGGTCTGCCTCCTTTCTCAGTTCCCAGTTATCACTGTATTTTCTCTACAAATCTTGTTATTGTCTTTTCAGACTATTACAGAAGTGCTGAGATAGATAGTTTAGAAAGGAATATGGATGAGCTTTGACCAAATTCAACTCAATTCCAAATTGAATTTTAATTTATAATGAAAACAGTTGCATTATCTCTTATTTTTGTAAAAGTTTATTTTTTTGCATCTTCTTTAATGAATCATAATAAAAGATTTTCCTACTTTGTGTACTTAAAGATGTGGCTACATTAACTCAGGCTTTGAAAAAAATCCAGAAAGAAACGGAATTATCAAACAGCACAAAGAATTTTGTAGCATTAAGCATAACTATTTATGAAAAATATTTTCTGATACTAAGCAATGAAAAAACACCTTAAAGTACAATTTTGTATTATATGTTATGTTGTTATATTAGAGTAAAATCCTGCATTTTTTTATCTCCTCAAATCTCTTCTGAATCAACTGGTAGTTTCTGTAGAAGGTAGGGAATAGAGGAGTGTTGGTCTGCAGTTGTTCAAATTAAGATACACTGAAGTTTTCATGATGATATTCCAGGATAATCTCATTACAAGTTCTTCAGTAGCATAAGTATTTTTTTACCTGTCCTGCTTTTGCATTTTCGCAAACAAATGTTTCATAGTATTTGGCAAATTCTGGTGCATGATCATTTATGTCTAAAATCCGGATGAAGACAGGTATCTGGCTACTTTGTTTAGGATTATCTGAAACAAAAAAATTATTTAAATTACAATGCAAAGATTTACAGTCTGTGGAAAGACCTGAATTTATTATTTTTTCCAATAGATACTAGAAATTTTCATTTATCTTGATTATATTAAAACAATTGTATTTCATTTTCTAGTGACATATATCCCACATGCATAAAAGCTCTATTTATACTTAAAACAATTTATTCTATTGTAGTATATGTATTTTGAAATAATACAAAGTATACTTAAATCGGTTTGCATTGAAAACAAACCACTGAGTTATTATGGACTTCTATTCCATACATCAGTGCAGTAGATGATTCATTGCAAAATCCGTTTCCTGAGGCTGAGCTGTCAAGAACATTTACTTCTTCAAAGCAGTAAAGCAGTTAAACAAGTGTCAGTTAACAGCAATAACACCACACACACACACAAAAAAAAACAACCAACGAAAATTGTCCTTTCTCCCCAAAATGTAAAATCCAAAACAAAAAAAAACTGAGTAAATGTAGATGTTATCATCAATTGATCTTCACAGACTTGACCTCCAACTTCAAGCTATTGCTAGTGATGATTTTTGCAGTACACATACTGAAAATGGAAATTGTATTTGGGATATAATGGAAAAGCATTTATGAGGAAAAAGAATCAGTCTTTCTGAAAATGGAGATATAATTCATCTCTCCATATTACCCAACTCCCAGACTGTTAAGCATGTAGACTCCTGGGAAATCTATATGGAGAATGAAGGAAGCGAGAAAAATTGTTCCCTAAAATCAGCGTCTTTGTTTCCCCTCTGATGACTGTTATCAGTCGGCTGGAAAGAAAAGGCAGACAAGAGACATCCAGATCTAGAAGGGTCCAACAAAATAGTAAAGAATCCAGGTGAAAGACTTAGGGCTAGGGTTTGCTTCAGACATGGAGCAGAAAGAATTTCCTCAAGTCTTCGCTTTAAATAAAGATGTTTCCTATGATCAGTTAAAGCAGTTGAAGTAAACCATAATTTCTTTCCCTGTTTACAGTGGTCATTCTGACAAAGTATTATTTTCCATCACGGACATCTTTTTTCCCCAAGGATTTTCCTGAAGACTTTGCTTAGTATAAAGCCAGTGTATCCCACCTGCACAAAACTATTTTCTAGGAATTCACAGGGAACCCATTAACTTGTCTAATGTGTACTGTACATGATTTTGTTGAGCCTGAGAATCCCAAATTATGTTTTCAGAAATGGGCAAAGTTAATCCTAAAGTAGTAAATTGAACTTTCAGATGTGCGTTTACAGGTGCTGTCTATTGATAATATCTGAATAAAGGCAAAACTAATGAAACTAGATAAATCAGATACTGGAGAATTTCAGTCTTTTCTCAGTTCTAATGTTCTTCCAAGATAAATGATCTCCAACTTACTGATTTCAGTTGCTATGACAGTGATGTTGTGCCAGGGAGTTTCTTCACGGTCAAGTGGCTTTGAGATGAATAAGGATCCATTTCCTGAATAGATGTTGAATATTCTGTCAAGGTCAGTGTGTCGATCCACAGAATATCTGTAAAGACACAGTACAGCTGAGCATCATATCTCCTGTTAGAGTCTCTAGTCTAGCTCACAGCCACCTCAGAATCTTTTCTAATTTTGGCTGTGGTTAGTCAAGAATGTTTTCTTTACAATTAACCTAAGCTTTCCTGTAGCTACCTGAGGAGTGCAGCATGTTGCAAATATTGAGAGACCAGTTTTCAAGACTAGAGAGTGGGATGAAGACCAAAGTATGTATGTGGGCAGTTTGTTAGACTGATATTTGAAAATACATTTTAGCTTAAAAGTGAATGCTGGAATAACAACTAAAAGTGAACTTCCTTAGATAATATTTTTGAAAATTAATTGTTTCTTGGAAAACTCAGTCATCAAAGGACACACACTGCAAACGTAATTGATATTGCTGAAATGTCACAAGGACCATCAAAATCACTAGTAAAATCTTTAGACTAGTTGTTGTTTAAGAAGAAAGTTCTTAAAAATCGTATTTTATGACTCTTGCTTTTGCTTTGTTATTTCCCAGCAATGAAAATCTTATTTTACAGCTGATTTTTAATTAGTAGTCTAGCAGTTTGCAGCTTAAACTGAGATTTTACACGTAGATTGGTTAAAAAAGATTATATTTTCTTCCTCCTCTTACCCCTCCTGCCCCAAACTGTACTGCTGCAGGACAGAATAAGTCATAAATGCAGAAATCAGGTTTTCTAGTAAGTTACATGGTAAATACAAAAATTTCAGTGCTGTGTCTGTCGCTGCAGATAATAATAGCAGATGGCTAACAATTACAGAAGTTTCACAGCACTGAACTCTTCCCTCTAACTGTTGTGAGTTTTTCACAATCATTTCTTATTTAACATAATGTGATCATTAAATACTTAAGCTATGGAACATGGTAGATGGTGCTGTGTTTAGGAGATTACAAAGGTACAGAAGGCTGACCGCCATCAACCAGCAGAAAGTGTAGAAATACACAATGTTGAGTATTTTACATAAATTTGCTGTTGGAAACATAATATAAAAGCATAATCTTACAAAGAGTTTGGTGAAAGTACTAGAATACGATGCCAGTCAAATGCTGGCTTCTCCGTCCTGTTTACCTGGTGCCCATAGGCTGTCCTTCAGAAGCATACCCTGCACAGTTAACTGTGTTTGTCTTCACAAGCTCCCGAAGAAATTTCTGTGCTTGACACTTTCAGTAGCCCTTATGGGCTTCATGAATCAAATGTCATCTATTACATTGCACTCTTATGACACTTTGTGCATGAGACCTGTCCCACATCTAAAGCATTGTATATTGTGTAATGTCTTACTTTACTGCATTCTTTGTTATATCCGGATCTTGGGCTACAACCTGCCCAATAATGCTTCCTTCCTTGGCATCTTCGTCTACCTCTATTAAATACCAGGGTCTGCTGAACACTGGAGGTTCATCTATGTCTTCCACAGAAATTTTGACCAAAGCTGTGTCTTTGAATGGCCCCAGCTGAAGAAAACGAGGATCAGGATGAGTGTTTGTTGCTTCCACTCTTAAGGTGTATAACATCTTGTTTTCAAAATCCAAACGCTGGGGAGCAAATAACAATTACAAAGAAAATTGTGTCACTTTACAAGATAATGCTGAATTAGAAGTGTAGGCGCTAATTATCTATAAATGTTAAGATTAATCTAAAATTTAATGTATCTTCGAGAAGATGGAGTATATTAGGGCTTATTCTAGGAATAAGAAAAACAGGGAGTATTATAGGGCAATAGGACAACTATGATCCCTCTGCCTACTATTTGTTCAGATTCCTGGAAAACCAGGAGGGTTCAGTCTATGGAAAAATAGAAAGAGAGAAAGAAGCAGGGAAATTGGACTCAATCCACAAGTAGGAATTGCTAAAGGTCTTATTTATCTCATCTTGTTTGTGGGAACAAGAACAATTACCCCAGCTCTAAATGCTCTCTGTCGTATTTCGTTTTTCCTTATTCCTCCCCCATTACCTTTTACCCTTGCCTATCTTGCAGCAGAAGCAACCCCGACCTGTCCCTTGCCTCCATATTCCAGTGAGAAGAAAAACAGTGAAGTCTGGTTTCCAATCTATGTGACATTTATAATAAGTATATCCATATATGCATATATACATTCATATGTGCACACATATGCATGCATGCACCTACATAAATATACATAAGTTTGCAAATATATGTGTAGAGATCTATATTTTTTATATATGTATATATCAATTAAGTGTTACTGATATGTTCTGTAAGGATAGAATAAAAAATAGTGTTCTGAGTTTGACAGTCTGAATGCTAAAATGCTACCACTGAATCTGTCAGACAGGGTATTTTCAATCAAATTTCTGCCCATGTCTTTGCTCTTTGGACTTCCATTGACGTAATCTGTAACAATTTAAGTTTCAGCTAGATTGGACTTAAACAAAGACAGAATTTAGGTACTGAAGATACCTGACTGTTCAACAGATTAAAGAAGGACAGTTTAGCCTTGGAGATGTAAACTCATCAAACTTCAAGTGAGCCTCCAACCCTTGTAAACCTTACTGCAGCATTCTCCTGACAAACCCCACTGTGAACGGAACCCCTCCAGGTTTTCACAGCCCTAATTCAAAAGTAGTGTGTGTGAGAGTATATATATTGAAGAGACAGCAACTACTGAAATATTGCTTTATGTGAAGTGACATGCCAGTAAATTTCCCTCGAGACTTGAAAATAACAGATACCTGCCAAAGAAAGAGAAGAACAAAACTAATACAACAACTCCTTGGCAGCCTGACCCCTTGTGAGATCTACCCTTCCCTTCCCTGGAAAAAGAAGAATAACTGTAACACGTGGAGAGCTAAGTACATATAAAACAGAGGAAGAAAAAATAAACCTTTTTGACAGTTATAATCCCTTCCTGTGTGTCCTTGTCAGTGACGATATCAAACATGTCTGATCCATCCCCACTGGAAATGCTATACTCAATCTCTGCATTTTCACCCACATCAGGGTCATTGGCTTTAATTCTGCCAAGAGGAGTCCCAGGCGGTGCAGACTCTGGAAAGCTGAACTGGTAGGTGCCTGGAAGAGTGAAATCAATTTAGTATTTTGAGATGCTTCGTTCTTCTGAATAATAAACATCTTCAATTTTACCTGGATTTTTTAAGTAATCTGAAGGTTGAAACACTTTAAGAAATACGCTGTTCATCATCATACTAAACTTTAAAACAGGGTTTGGGATTGATTGACAAACTCACAAAAATTTCAACTGCTTCTTCAAAGTCATTACTACTGTGCTTTTAATGCTTTTTTTCTTTTCTTTTTTTTTTTTCAGCTATAAGCAACAGAGAAGCTCGACAATAAGGCACAAGTTCTAACCTTGATTATTTAACTATATATATATTTTTTCTCTCAGTTTTCTAGAAAAGTTCCCAGATACATTTTGAAGCAGTAGGGGAATTTCTTTTGTTTTCTCAAGGCACAGGAGTGGTAAAAACCAGTGTTGATTTTGGAAAGAGACTAAAATAGAATAGGCTTATTTTTTATTCTTTTGAAAAATATATTCAAGATCTGTAGGTGTTCTGTGTGAAAGCAATTCATTCATCTGTTATTAGTAATATGTACTAAAGAGTCATGGTAAAAAGGATTTGGAAACATGTTCATGTTAATTGCTACAGTTAATTGAAATGCAGATACATTCAGATTTTCTTTAATTTACTCTACACATACTTTTTGTGCTTTTTCAATTGTTTTCCTTTAATGTTTTTATAATCAGGGTTTGCTAGAAAGAATTCGACTACATAGACACTTTAATCTTGCCTATGTATATGAAAAGTGAGTTTATATGTATTATCTGACAACATTTGCGTTAAAAACCTAATTAACAAGATATGCTGTTGCAGAAAAAGTATTAATCAGATGGTTTTCTTGAACAGTCAGGACGAGACAAAGAAGACCTTTTGTCACTAACGAGGCATAAATGTTTCTAAATCTCTATTTTCTGTTATTTGCTACCAAGAAAATGTAAAAAAAAAATCTGGTGTATGCAATGTTTTACATGTGACATTCCAGAATCTGATGTTTCTTTTGATCTGTTTTCTCATGTAAATTAATATTAATTTACTAAGTGAAGTGGTAGCATTTGAATAATACCTTAAGAGTCTGGACCTGATCAGACTAGCACCTGATAAAATGCACAATCCTTATTTGAAGAATCCGAAAAGAACCTGTATAAATTGTATTGACCTGTACAGTCAAATATCTTTCTTGCAACTAGCCTGTTTTATACATTTGCATGTCCTTTGCTTCTTTTAAAACACTGAAAGGATCCTGAAGATTCCTTTTAAGTACAAGGACTATACCAAACAACCGAGTGCTGAATGAATTTCTGTCCTCAGTTGTCTAGACTAAGCACAAAAGACTGTCACTGCAAATACCTTTTATTTATATACATGTGTAACAAAACGGAAGCTAATGGTTGATGCTAAACTGTATTTGCTGTTACGGGTTCAAGGTGGTAAGAGAAAAATCAGCAGTAAACTGTTTGGCTGCAGTCCACACAGACTAAAATGCATGTTATCACCTTAAACCAGGCTGAAAATGGGATGAAAATTAGGATTCCTGGCAGCTAACCATAAATTTGACAGCTTGCTCAAATTCAAGAGTTTGACAGGTGAGCCAGAAATACTCTAAGTACAGATATAATCATGCTACTTACGACTTTTTTTAAAGTAAATAGCCCCTTGAGAGCTTTCGCATCTTCAAGCATTCCTTATTTTTGTGGTGCTATGTGAGTGCTACACATTTTCGGCATGCAAGATGTCTAATTTGATTTAGAGTACAATTGAATTAAAAACATGTGAGATCTTCATTATGGTGCCTTTTAAACTCAGTTTAGGCCTATGTCTTTTAACTGTCTAGGATTCCTTTCAGGAAACAAATTAACCAGAAAATCTGTTCCTTCTTAATGCAGTTTGTATAACCAGTACTCCACAGTGCACTCTGCCATTTTCCTTTCTTCTGTCCCTCTAAGAAATCAATCTTTAGTTCTGCAGTTCCTTGACATTAACTCCTGTTGCTTCCATTTGCAATTCACCCTCTGCTTTGGAAAACATTTTCACATATTGTTGCCTCTCATGAGAGAAAATGAAAGATAACTGTTTTTGGAAGGAGCAGGCTTCCAGAACTGGATAGTTCTTTGAAGGTATGCCCCTCTTTATAACTATCTAAGAAGACATCAAAATCTCCAGGTATTTCTCTATGTTTTATTTTCTACAGAGTGTTGAAAACCACCCTGCTGAGGACAAAGAAAATGAAAGGGAAGGACAATCAGCAAACCAAAAATGGCACCATTGAATAGATCCCACAGCAGGTCTTCTATAGCCTATCCAATGTGTTTCAGTGATGTTCAAAGTAGAAAGCTACAGAGAATATCATATGAGGCGTCAAATTATGTAATTTTCTCAATAATTAAGTACCAAGACCAAAGCTTATTGAAATAATCAGAACTTCCATAGACTCCAGGCTTCAGCTAATCTTGAAAGAATAGCATCATAAGGAACAAAGGCTAAGGAGACTGATAACCCTAAGATATTTTGCAGTTCTATGCATTCTTCATTATATTTTTAACATTTATTTTATTTTAATTTAATTTAATTCAGCAACAATGCTTACAAGGCAATGTGCTACACTGCTCTCTAATTTAGGTTCAAGAACTCATATTTGCTGAAATATTATGGGATATATTATGCTATACATGTTTAAGCAGTATCCCGTCCTGAAGTCAAACAGGAAGGCTGGTTAAAAATTTCTGTTTGAGTTTGCCATATGAAGGTGATACTCAGCAAGTAAACTCTGAATGTGAAATCATATTTTCTTTAAGAGGACTGCAGTACTTCCTCTCCACTCTCTTTTTAAAAAGCTATCTGCTATCATGAATAGAGATAAAAGAGGATGATACATATTTTCAAGAATCCTTTCTCCCACACTGTCCGAGTTTTCTAATACTTTTAAAAATCTGTTTTAGATTGACCTGTTTATACTATTCTGAGTGTACTTATTGCTATAGTACTGAAGTGCTTTTTAAGTTTCTTCAAGTCCAGGAGAGCATTTTCTAAATCAGCTCTGTTTGTTCAGTCCTTGGCGAATCTGCAAAAAGAGCCAGTTAGGTCCCCAATCAGTGCCTACAAGCAATTCAAATTTTACAATGTGGACATTTTTCCACCAAGCACTGAACTGAGGCTGTAAATTTCTTCTCTCTGCAGCCTATCAAACTCTTATCAGATGCTGATTATAACAATTTGGGATTGGATTTAAAGCTGTAGCCTAGGATGAAAGGATCTGTAGTATCTGTGAAGCTTTCTGTATTGTACAGCTTTCTGTCATTTGCCATGTTTTATTCTACAGAAGTACTTTAAAAAAACTTACATGTGTCAAACTGTTCTAGATTATCAAAGTCATTCAAATCAAGAGCTGAACACAAATTACAAGTACCTGAACCAAATGCTTAGACTTGCAACAAAGCATACCACCTGATCAACTCTGCCTGGGCAAGGCGGTACGTTAGAAAATTTGCTGATTTATTTTTCTTGCCTAAACATATGGAACTACAAGTGTCTCCAAAAACTGAACCCTAGATTTTGTAATTAAATTTGTCTAAAGGTTTTCAAGTCCCTGAAGTTAGCCTAAGTTATTGTTACAGCTCACATTCCTGTAAGCAGAGTAAGAACGAGAAGTAAGTTTATCATTCCAAGAAATATTTTACTATAAAAAAATGGGGGCAGAGATTCCCACTTGCCTTAATAATGCTGCAACATAAACAGATACAGAAGTGGGCCAGTATTTATACTAAAAAAAGGGAGAAAAAAAATTCCAGATGTTGACAGTGAAAGAGCTGATTTTAGAGAGGTTCTTTGGAAAACAACAGAACTATTAGATGCTCCATACTCTGGGAGAAGCGAGGCGGATTGTCGTTGACATCAGTCAGCGTGATGTTTACAGTAGTGGTCCCTGATAGTCCTCCCATCTGGCCTCCCATGTCTTTGGCCTGGATGACCACTTGATACTGTTCCCTGTTTTCTCTGCTCATGTCTGGTAAAGCAGTCTTGATTATGCCTTGGAGAAGAGAGAAAAAGACAAAGAGGTGAAGGTGAAGAAGCACCACCAACTTTAATCTCAGAGTTTTTAAATGGATTCATGTAAGATATACTGTGCAGATGTTAATCCATAGCAATCAAAATAATGTATACTGTAATAATTCTTTTAATTTATGGCTGATTTAATTTGATATAAAGAAAAGAGAAATAAATGTAACAGTGATATTATTCATTGTTTGTGATGCACTAAATTAATTTAATTACTCTTTCAATGAAAAAATATATATTTGTTGAATTAATGGAATTTTCCAGCTACTATGCCAGTTATAATTTTACAGCATTATGTAATCTCCATCCCTGATGAAGTTTTCATATTATAGCACAAAGCTGAACTGTGACATTCTCTGGATTCATTCTTTTCGACTGTAATAGATCACAGATTTTAATGCCCAGTGATGGCCACTGTAAGTCAGCCAGGGGTATAGCTAATAAAAGAATCAGACAAGACTGTAAAATTAGTATTGGAAAATCTTTTTTAGGTGCCAGTCTCAAGAATTTCATAAATTTAATTTAAATGTCTCAGATTCTAGTACAGCACACAAAAAGGGTAGGGACCTCCGGTGAGAAAAACTAAAAATCCCTGATTATATCCCTGAAACAGCCTGAACAAAGAAGTTACCTCAGTCCTCTTGGGATCTAGAACCTAAAAGACCTTTTCATTAAAGTGGGCACACATGTTTCCTTTTAGAAAACCAAACAGAACTTTGGCCATGTGACACGACCACGTGACTCTTAGTATACTTTTGATAGTATACTTTTGATATAATGCCCTTGCTTTGTTTTAAAAAGAAATTGTTTCAAAAGGAAGTTATACATCATTTGAGCATGGTCAATGGATTAGGAACTTCAGACATTCTGGGAAAAATTGAACTTCAGTTCTGGATTCTCAAACCAGAACAATTCTGATAACATGCAGGAACAACCTAATGCAATGCCTGCCAAGTCTTATGTGCATTAGAATTAGGTATCTGGAGGCAAATTCTTCTTCTGCAATAATATTATAACAAAAAAGGCATACTTTTATTGTGATTCCAGGTGATTCCAGTTTCCATTTAGAAAAGGTGTATCAGCTTGGTGTCAAGTCATATGATGCCATACAACTGTTTTTAATATTTATTTATTTAAATATTTAAATGCAAGTGAAAAGTGTCTTGATTTCTGTCTCCTGTCATTGCAAAAAGTAAGACGGAGTGAATTGCTAACCTGTTTCGGGATCCACTGAGAAATATGGCTGTCCTTGGAGGATGCTGTACACCACTTTAGCACTGTTGCCATAGTTAGCATCATCAGCATCTGTGGCTGTCACTTGAATAACAGATGTACCTAAATGGGTACCAAAGAAGGAATCAGCAGGTTTTAAGAAGGCACCTACTTCTTGTAAACCACATAGGGGGTTTCACTATTGAATACAGTAAAACATCAAACAGCATGCAGTGGACAAATCCAGTGTTATCCTACCCAAGAAGACAGTAAAATAAAGTCTCGTCTTCCTCGTGACTTAAATGAAAAGCATTATCACTTAAGTTTCATACTTCAGTCAAATGTGAGTAAGTGCATTGGCTGCCACATATCTTTGAAATCCAACACAGCATTAGGTTTTTTTAGGTGATCAAACAGGTTTGAAGATTGTTCTCTGGTAATAACATCACCCCAGTTGAGACTTCACATACAAGGTAGGTAGCTGCTGTGTGAAAGGTACCATAATGACTCTTAAGTTTGCCTTAATGAGTAAATTAACCTAAAGCAAATTTCCCCATAATAATTTTCTGCTTAGATGACAACCTCCAAATACCTGGTCAGACTGAATAAATAATTTTGACTCATCCTAACTAATTTTTAAGATGCTTTTAATAAATTAGCTTGATTTTGCAATAATTAATTCTGGGGTGTTTTTCTCTCTTGATCAAAATTATCCACCTATTTGGCAAATAACTGCCATTAAATGATAACTACATTTTTTCAGCATTCATTTATTTTGCATGAAAATATCTTACCCATGTCCTGTGATCACAATGAAGAGAATATGGGCTATATGCACAGTGAGACAATACATTTGGTGTAGTTTATGGATTAGAAGCAAATGAAAGCTTCTGTAAGGCCTTTCTTGTAAGATATAAACAAAACTGTTCTTCACAAGCTTTTATTTCTAAGCAATTTTCAAGACGTCAAGATACATTTTGCTAACACAATCTAGAGCTGACAAATGTCTGGGTAAATGCAGGCAGTCCAATAGCTGGAAGGGTAAAGGTCTTTAACTCCTTGCCAAGGGCAGAAAGCTTACTGAGAAGTAGCTCTTTACCCGCTTTTTCGCTGGGTATTTTTTATGTATTTCACTTTCCTTAGAAGAAAAATGTCTAGTGAGTGCTATTCACTTAAGTGATATCATTTCCTGTTCCTTTCTTTCTTCACCCTCAGCCTCTCTAGACTGAAGTTCACCAAGATAACTTGCAATCAAGTATCTGTCTTGACTATAAATTTAGAAGATGCTCATTTATCTGTGACTAATGGAGTTGAAGTGAATAATCTCTACTGTCACTCTTCAGTGTATATGAGGGATGGGGGAAAGTCAAAATCCAGAGTAATCAAAACAGATTTATGGGAGCACAAGTTATTATTAGGTCCTGTTAGATGCATGTATTTTCTCGTAGTACGTAGTACCTCTTTACACAGAATGGTTTTACCTACATAATAGTAATAATTCCCACTCTTTCAGGTTATCTGAACAGAATGACAAGAGGGGACTAATATTTCTTTTTCTGCAACAAACCATCAGAACAAAGTTGTAAAAATGCTTTGTCACATTTCATCAAACTCTGAAAAGCATTTTTGCCATCAGCAATCTAGATTACTTTTTGCCTGGTTAAAGAGTTAGAGGTCATCTCTGTGCCAAGCTGAGCTGTAAAGATAATCTTGAAGAACCAAATAAGCACAATTTTAGCACTAACTGTGTCCAGCAGAACTGCTTATCTGGACAAAAAATGAAGACAATTTTTTGAGAAATGTGAATTTCCATGAGTCCTTTTTGTTTTCAGAAAAGCAAATCAGTTAAGTCCCATGCCTCCTCAAGATTAACAGGGAAAGGGGACTCAATATCACTTGGTTGCTTATAAAAAATGTAAAGGTAATCAGTAGAATCATATGCTTATGCTGTGTGCCACTGTAGTGTTTAGAAGTTCAGAATCAGGGGAAATGTATATGTCCATCCTGCCTCCCCCCAAAAAAAACCCAAAATATCTTAATCAAGAAAACTTCTTGCTGTGGCCTTCTGATCTAGGCACTGTCTTGGGACTGACATAGAAGTTTGAGTATGGTCATAACAACTGAATGCACATGAATTTTCTTTTCCTAGCATACGGTTTTGATGAAAAAAGAATGCTGAAGACTGTTTTGAGAATGATTTTTTTTTTTTTTTTTTTTTTAAGAAAGGCATTTCAAAGCTCAGGGCAGTCTTTGGGAAATTTCTGTCTTTGTCTCATTGGAATGTATATCTTTGTTTCATGAGGCTCAAATGCATAGAGTTATGGTTGCTGAGGACAGTACAGAAGCTGTACTTGAATGTAGAATGAGAACTCATCACAGTTTGCAAAATACTGGTGTTTTATTTGTTGAATTCTGTAGAGTGGTGAAAAAATAGTGTTATAAGAGCTGCTGCTTAGTAGTAAACTAATTGTACAATTGTGAAAAATTATTAACAAAAGTATATCCTCAGAAAATTTAGTGTTGGCATGCAGTTCACTCTCTTCTCTGGCAACAGTCTGCTGTGTCATAAAGAAGGATCCTCACAGATGACAGGCAATGCTTGTGCCGCTTCTCTTTAAGAGGAATGAAACTCCTCTTAGTTTTTGGGGTCCAAAATCAAACCCAGAAAGGCAGTGAAATAAAGGAACTCAGCAATAATCAGGAAATATTTGGTAATGAGACAAAACTAGTTTGGATCTTTTTAATCAAAGATAACTATGTCCTATCCTCACACCCAACTGAAAGGTACCCACAGAATGTGGCTGTATTTATTCATTTATTTATTTATACTCCAGATTATGTCACAAGCAGCCTTTTGCCCAAATTTTTCAGCAGTAGTCAGCATGATTAAAATATGAATCAGGCTGCTACTTTAGAAATTAGAAGCTTTCTGAGATATTTCCACAGCTGCCAAGAAGAGCAGAAATAAAGGAGTGAAGTAGAGCCTGGGAAGATATGGGGGTGAGGGGAAGGTATTTCAGTTTTTGTCTTTGTTTCTCACTAACCAACTACATTTTTAATAAGCAATAAATTTAATTAATTTTCCCAAGTCAAGTCTGTTTTGCCCCGGATGGTAATTGGTCAGTGACGTCCCTGTCTTTATTTCAGCTCCTGAGCTTTTCCATCATATTTTCTCTCCATGTACCATTGAGGAGGAGGAGTAAGAGAACAGTAGGGTGGGCTTCTGGCAGCAAGCCAAGATCAAACACACCACACAACCAAACTGGTGTGAAAGATGACAGAAAAAATGTGACAATGACTATAACAGCAGTCTAAGGAGTAATAACATCACTTTTCCATAAAACAAAGTGAACTTCAATCCACTCCTACCCAGCAAACCTATCCCTTCTCGGGATGGGAACTGAATCTCAGAGTTTTCAAGAGGTATGTCTGATTTTGTTTTTTCTCTTTTCTTTCTTTTCTTTTCTTTTCTTTTCTTTTCTTTTCTTTTCTTTTCTTTTCTTTTCTTTTCTTTTCTTTTCTTTTCTTTTCTTTTCTTTTCTTTTCTTTTCTTTTCTTTTCTTTTCTTTTCTTTT
>Ga0065711_1000436_pt1 | contig 70107 bp, 38 predicted proteins | sample Hoacrofraction12_FD_59098 | JGI IMG/M metagenome (GOLD analysis project Ga0065711, IMG submission 59098) | Hoatzin crop microbial communities from Cojedes, Venezuela - Epithelial fraction 12 v2 (version 2) | ecosystem: Host-associated > Birds > Digestive system > Esophagus > Crop | place... | reverse complement strand
AAGGAGACTCCACAACCTCCCTGGGCAGCCTGTTCCAGTGCTCCGTCACCCTCAGAGGGAAGAAGTTCTTCCTCATGTTCAGATGGAACTTCCTATGCTTCAGTTTGTGCCCATTGCCCCTGGTCCTGTCGCTGGTCGCTACTGAAAAGAGTTTGGCCCCATTCTCCTGACACCCACCCTTGAGATATTTGTAAGCATTTATAAGGTCCCCTCGCAACCTTCTCTTCTTCAGGCTGAACAACCCCAGCTCCCTCAGCCTCTCCTCGTAGGAGAGATGCTCTAGTCCCCTCACCATCCTCGTAGCCCTCCGCTGGACTCTCTCCAGTAGCTCTTCATCTTTCTTGATCTTTCACTTATTCTCTCCCACTTCTAAGCCACAGCTTTCCCAAAATGAATTGGTTCCGCAGCTGGTGTACTGGAAAATTACAGTGATCACAAGAATAGCACGCTGCTCTGAATTCGTCCTGAAGTTGTGTTCCCCTCTGCTTTGTGCCCAGGAAAGACTGGTGCTGGAGAGGAACAGAAGAGACTTTCAGGTCTGTAGTTCTTTTACTGAAGGATCTTAACAGTCCCCTCATGAAGCAAGCTTCACTGGAAGAGTAAGATGTTCTCTGTCACTTCTGATGGGCTCAGCAGCTGCTAGCCTGGTGTAAATGAAGAGAGGAGGCCCTTTGCTGTGGGAACCACTCCAGCCACAAGGAGACTGTCCTTGCCCACTCCCAGGACAGCCCCAGGCAAAGGGGAGTGAAGGAGCCACCTTCCTGCCCAGTGGTCCCCCGAGCTGGTCTCCTCTCCGGGTATCAGTCTGACACTGCCAGCAAAGATGCAGCCTCACAGCCTGCCATTTTATTTTAGGGAATATGCCAACGGTCAACGAAGCTTAAGACCAAAAGTTTCACGGGGCAGAACAAAATTCAGGTTTTCTCCAACTTCCACAACCTGATGCCAAGTTCAGCCAAACCATCACACTGATTGTAAATCACCCTCCTCATCAATAGTACTGTAGTTAATATTAGTTTCTGCAAGGATTAGAAATAGTCACTCATCACTGAACACACGTCATATTAATCAGCAGCCTGTTAGCAAACTTTTCAAGAGCTAAGTAAATGTTAAAGTGACACTGACAGATACAGTTCCCATTTGCTAAGTACTACTTGCTCCTGATGCTTATGCAGAGCCTGACAAGCTTACATGGTTATAAATTTATAAAATTTGTCCCCCTCCAATATGCCCAGTTGAATGAAGCAGTAAAGACCTTGTTGAAAGAAATGAATTTTAGTATCAAGGGCTTCAACAGCCATATGTCTTCTAAAAATTGTATACATATATGTTGTTTCAATTTATGTGGTTTGTATACAACCCATTTTACCTTTTCAGTTACCCTGAAAAAGTCCTTGGATTGCTACACATTATTGTGGAACTCAATTCACATCCTCTGACTGATGTACTGCCAGATTAGAAGATAAATATTCCTATGTTTATGGATAATTATTCTTAGTCCACTCAATTCTTACCATGTATTTTTAGTTTCTAACCTGTTCTTAGTCCAGAATATGTCTGAACTTCTTCTGTATTTTTTTAAACTCCCAATCATACTTTTCTACGTGCCAATCCCAACACTAGAGGTTTGTTCTATGTTTTGCTTTGGAAACACCTAATTAATAATTACCTGTGGCGTCAATAAACCCTGACTTGCACAGATGAAAATGTCACATCCTCTGACTCAGCCTGTTCCTTTGTTTTGGAAAATGCACCAGACCTTCTGAGGCATAGGTAGATATTTGTCCTTTTATTCATAATTAACTAAAAAACCACACAGAATAAAGATAAAAACCTGAAGGAACAAGCTGAAACTACAATAGAAGCAAATATAAAGCAAAGTATAAAAACCCCCAGTGTTTCTGTGCCCCTAGATGAATGAAATGTCTCTGCCTTGCAAACAGAAGTACTAGGGGTTTTTGTCCAACATTCTTTCTCTCCAAACATCCTGTCATTCCATATGATTCATTCGTTATGTGGCCAGGGAAAAAAGATGTGCAGAACTGTATCATTACATGCAAGATAGAATGGCTCCTGGCACTTAGCCAAGTGTGAGTTAGTATAAATTTGTATAAAAGAGTCTGTGTAAGAGAGTAACTGTTAAGTAAGTGCCTGTAAGTGTTTCATTGTTCTAGAACGATGTCAGTCACCAGTGCAGTAATTCAATAAAGACTCTGCATTTCTTCCTGAAAACCAGTTCTTCTGCGTCAGAATGGGAGTTCTCCCCCATAATGGCATATATTCCCATCCTGTTCTGGAATATTTAAGACAGCGCGTCTCTCCTCCTGCTCTCTCTGGTGCAAGGTTTATCAAGATCATAATAGTCTCAGGCCTTATTTTTCTGCTAGAACATTTATTTGACTTCCAAGGGGGTTACTCCCATCCTGTGACAGAAAAACATCATCCCCAACACTTTCTGTGTTGAGCAGGGCGGGGCACTGTATTTTCTCCTTGAACGTCTTGGTTTAAAAGTCACTGGCACTGCTGCTCTCAGTCATCATTCCCCACTTCCCACAGGAAGGCTTTGGGGTTTGCATCCAGACTGACCAGCAGCACCTGCCCATGTCCCTAGTTTACTTGCCGAAGCAAATGGGAGGGACTGCAGCCACCAGTGCCGGTGTCTCCTGTCAGCTTTCCAAGCAGACCTGCTCCCATCACTCTCAGTTTTGGGTCTGTCAATGGAAAGACCTAAATTTCCCTGAGCTGAAGAAGAGTGGGGCACCTACGCACCTGCCTATGCCTTGCAGTCCACTCAGAGAGCCAGGCACTCAAACATTGACGCTGCAATACAGAAGGCTTTTACCAGCTCTTCCCTTTCATGTCCAACCAGAAACAGTCCAAGTTTTCTGAGATAGAGCCATGGATTGTTCAGGAGCAAAGACACCCACCACTAGTGGGATAACTGCTTTCTGAAAGAAACAGCTGTGTACGCACACATATATACACACACACTGTCTTTACCTACTAGTAGAGCATAAGTATATTTTCAAGGCTTTGAAATACCTAATGGCAGGGAAGAAGCAGAGGGGTATTATCTCTGGACTCAAATTATGTTGAAGATTGTCATGAGCGATCTAACCTAGTTTCGCAGCTCTAGGAGACTGGTGGATGCAGAGATAAGCAGCCAGAGCAGCCAGCAACAGCAAAATGTTCTAACCAAACCATGGCCATATATGAACCAAGGACCTGACATCCTCTTGATTTCTTTTGCCCTTGCCCAACTAAAGCCTCACCTGGGATTCAGTTCTGCTCTTTCACCCTGAGTTTCTGCCCCAAGGTATCCGACTGAAGATGCCAGACATGCCTCTCGCCATCATCCCCGTGAAGTTACCTTCATGGTAGACATGGAGTATTTCCCTGGGTCAGACAATGTCATGGCCTTTACAAGGTCTGTCTTTCCTTCTTTGTTGTTTTCCCTCTGAATTTCAGTTTGAGATCACATAGGAGTCCCAGAATACTCCTGCTTTTCTTCTGTTCTTTTCCATTCCATTAATGGTCAGGCTACTGTCACTCTCTTCCAAATGCTGAAAAAAAAAGAAGTCCCACTTTTCCATGTCTCTGCTTGTCTCTCATATGCAAAAAGACCTTTATTCAGTTCATTAACATATATAAAGATGAACGTAAAAGCATATAACAGAATATTAATCTGAACACATCTTTTCACAGTACCATCACACATCTTCATTAAATATCCAAAGATTTATAGATATCTGGAAAAAGCAGAGAACTTTTTAAAAAAATATTAAATCCTGAAGTACGTCTGATGTGTTTAGGTAGTTACATCTGAAAATTAAGCCCCAGTCTCCTCCAAGTCACATAACTAAAACTGCTTTGTATTTGAGCCCTCCAAAGAACTGAATAATTCACTGGCTACTGTCCTGCAAAGTCATTTCCTCTCTTTGTTTTCCATACTCGAATTTTCATATCTTTTCCAACCTTTTGTGCATAGAATGAGTCAAGTTTGGCAATTTTGCCTAGAATGGCCTTTTTTTTCCATAGATACAGTCTTTATTATCCTCCCCGTCTCCATCTAACACAGATTTCTGTCAGTGCTCTCATAAACTATTCTTTTATGAAATTTTAATACTGGTGACTGGAAAGGATTGAATGAGACAATTTGTGCTAAATTAGCAGGTACCGCTGAAGAACAGCAGCATCTATTTCAGATTCTGAAGGTAGATAACACACATGGAAAACACAGGAAAAAACACTTGTTTACCAGTATCAGTAATCCTGCCAAGGAGTAAAATTCAGCATGTTTCATATAATTGGTCATGACAATTATGCCAGCTCTCTTCTAGGAGTTCTTCTTTCTATCCAAATACCACGTGCCATAGGAAGTTCTGCACACACGGTGCATCTCTGCACAATCTGTCAGGAGAGTGCGCTACGGTTAATTTTTAAGATAATTTTGCTGTGCGCCCCTTCTGTTCCTACCCCCGTTCTCTTTTTTTTATCAAGGTGATAAAGGGAGAGGAAATAATCCAGTAGCCGATCCCAGACATTATGTTTGGAAAGAACTATTGTCAGATTAGTTCTGCAAGAAAAATTACAGGAAATACTGTGATTTGTTGATTGCATATCCAATAGCCCAAATAAGAGCTAAAGGATGAGCAATCCAAAATAGAGAGAGCACAGCCAGTGTGCAAGCAAAGGCTGCTATTTTCAGGAAGACACATTTTTAATGTAGACCAAAAGGGACAGGAACAAAGAAACAATCTGTTCACGTCAAAACAGAGGGACTTTGTGACCGCTCAGACGAAAAGTCAAGGCAAGAAGAGAAAGCCTCGGATACAAATCATTATCTGTCACTTCATTGTTTATATTACTCAAAAAGAGAAGAAAGCCAGTTTTGAATTTCTAGGGGGCTGGAACAGGAAACCAGTACATTCCCATTTCCAGGGTAATTTAGTCAAGTTACATGCCAGCTGCCCTCTGCAGAGAAGGGAAAGTCCCTATTTAACAGAGTTGCTATTTTTCATCCCAAAGCTTCTCCTGGCCCAATGCGTCAGTGTTCTCCAGTCAGAAGACATTACGACCTCTTCTGTCCCACAGAGCATCTCTGTCTGCAGCTTCCAGTTACAGTTACATTGCAAATGGCTTGATGATGGCTAAGGAGAACATCCCAGACCCACTGAATCCGATCGGAATTTTGTTACTTGCTCCAGCAGGGCCTAGTAATTACCCTGAAAGCTTTTAGTCCCAAATGGCTTTTTAACAGCCCAGTTGCAGTCTTCGGCTGGCTCCTAAGAGGCAGACGTTCGTCATCTCCAACTACCATCAGAGCTGCCGCCTTAGCAGACAGAAGGCTGACCACTTCCTAGAGGTGTCTGTCTACTCAGAACTGAGTTGGCACACACTGGAATAGTGTTAGCATCCTTTCTCATGCTACCTGCTTAATGCAGAAAAACTTGATTACAATGAATCCAGCCAGTTCCACAAGTACTGAAACACTGACTAAATTAAACTGCTGGATTTTTTCCAAAATTTACCCCCGTCAGTGAACCAACAGCAAACTCTTCCACTAGATAATCCTATGATGGGGAGTCACTGGCCTTTTCTTATGTCTCTGGGTTGAAGTCCACCTCTACTACATAGTAAAAGTTTCATATCATAGAATCACAGAACAGCTGAGGCTGGAAGACGTCTCTTAAGATCATCTAGTCCAACCTCCCTGCTCAAGCATGATCAGCCAGAGCAGGTTGCCCAGGGCCGTGTGCAGTAGGGTTTTGAGATTCTCCTGAAGGAAGAAAAAGAATTCTGAGCACCACAATATAAATCCCACAGTGTATCTAGAGACCTACTTTTGACTTAGATATCTAGTTCTCCTTTTCTAGCCTGTTCCATTCTGGGTAGGATTCACATCTTTTGAAGAATCACCTCTGTAGAAATCAAAGGTGTTGACAGTGTGAGACCAGTTTATCCAGGAGAGACACTGACCTTCTTGGGATCCAGCCATTTTTGAAAGATTTTGCAAGAAAGCTAAACACATCCTCATAGCTAAAGCTGTTCCTTCTTCACAGATGAATTATATGGGTAAACATGAAGCTTTCAGCTAATATTATTGCCCTGAAAGATGCTGTTTCAGTTTTGGGAGCTCTGACATTCTGCTACTGCAATGAGATTCCCAGAAGTGCTGTCTACTGAGAGAGCCAAGAAAATGCCCGGTGCCAAATAGGCCAAATTCAGACCCAATATTAGCATGTGCTATTCCTTTGGAGAGGCACGCTATCTGAATTTGTCCCAGTTGCACTGAAGAAGGTAAAATGATCCCAAAACAAAATACATTGAAATGGCCTTTTGATCCTTCCTCACCTTCTCTGATCGTAATTCTTACCCAAAATAAGTTTTTTAACACATGTCAATAATGCTAATAACATTAGGGATGCCCTGTGCCATATGGCTGGATGGAGTTTGATACACTGTGGCTTTGACTACCTGGAAAGGAAAAAAAAGCCTTTAGAAATGGAACAAACCACCACATTACTGACACCTAACAGCAGGTTCTACCCGAATTAATCATTCCCCAAATTTTCCATTGGCTGGAACTTGATGGCTGGAAATCATGCTAAACAACTTACGCTTGCCAATCCATGATGTGGTCACACAAGTCAGCTCTCAACATGTAGGTAGAGTGAATTCATATGGAAGAGCACCAGGAGGTGCCATGTCCTTCCTCCCTGGCCAGGCACCATCCCACATCTCCCACCGAGGTGAGGCAGGACGGGACAGGGCCACCACCATGCACCAGCACAGGCCCTGAGTAGCGGAGTCAGTGAGGCGGGAAGCTGGACACAGCACAGGTACAACGCAGCCAAGGCACGGGCCATGGTGCTGGCCCTGGCCCTGGCCTCAGCCAGAGCCGAGATGCAACTGTGGGGACAGCAAGCAGGGGCGTGCGGTGGAGGCTCCCTTGGGGGAGGAGTATATTGCTAGTTTTATTATTTCTTTCTTTTCAGTCTTACTTTCTAAAGTTATATTAGATAGGCTATCTTCATGTCAAAAACGTACTGCAGATTAGATGAACATTTTTTGCTGTCGTTGAGCATAAGTAGGAAAGTCGCTATGAATTTTTATACTAGCTATTCCTTCTTTAAACCTTTATTTAATACCAGTGATGGGATCAAACCTCATTCCTTAGCATTTGTAAAATACAAATAAGAAAAATAGGATTTTTATTATAATCGGTGTCTGAGTATTGAAAGTCACCAGTTTGTTTCAGACATCTGACACTGGAATTAAAATTATCTGCGTCCTAAGCTCCATCTCAGCAACCCTGAAAGCCTACTGATTTCAGTGGAGCTGCATGGGCACATATTACGCCTATTCATTAGTGCTGTAACTGCAACATTCTTGTCACCCCAAAGAGTTACTCCTGACAAACAAGCCAATAGTAATAGTTTTTAGGTTAAGACAGTGAGAATGACAGTGAAATAACAATTGCTTACATATAAAGCCTTCTTCACCAACTAGCTTTCTAAACTGGGAAAGTAAAATACAACATAACACAAAACAAAATACAATAAAATAATAGTAGAGAGGAATTACACCTTTTTAGAAAGCAGAGGAAGGTCTTGAGCTCAGAAGCACTGAAGACAGGAAGAACAGGCCTAAAATTCCTGAAGAAAAATATTAACAGTAAATTTTAGTTGAATTATGATACATTTTGAAACTGCTGAAAATTTTGAAAGTTGCTGTAATTACTGTAAGATTTTTACACAGATTTTGTGAGGTGAAAATCAATTTGAAATCTTGAGTCCAATGATAAGATCTTATCAGTCACAAATCTACTTTGGGAATTATTGATGTTCTGAGTTTAGAAGACACTCACATCATTTCAGCTCTCTGTTGGAAACCATGTCTGCTTTTGAAGAGTGCTAAGTGACGCGGGATATTTAATCTGATTTTCCAAGCATGGTATGTAGATATTCAGGTTTAGGGAATTCTAAAATAATTTCTTTACAGCATCTCTACTTTTGCATTAAATATCATCATCTAGTTTTAAAAATTTGTGTTACTAAAACAGCAGGCAATAGAAATCAAATGGAGGTTTTAATCCTACTTTAAGAGACTATCTCTCACTGCTGGGTACAAGTTGCTGTTCTACTTTGATTCAGTTTTCAGCTATGGTAAAATTTCTGAAATGTCTTCTGCCATTTGAAAAATTATACTGCTGCTAGTTGACTCCTCAATCTACAGTTCTGCAGCCATTTGATGCTAGGTAAATTCTCCTTTAAACTTTCACAATTTTATCATGTAAAATATTCATATAGCGATTACTGATGAAAATCCATGAAGTTTCAGCTGTCTGAAAGGTACTCTGGCAGTATTGTTTGATTTTAAATTATCATCCTGATTTTAATATGTCTCAGCTCCCTGACTGACCTTGTCATCTGTTCTGGCACAGTCTATGAGCCAAGAAACCTCTGGGCCAAGTTCGCTACGTGGTGATGGAGAAACTACGGCAAAGCTCAGCATACATATATTACACTTTTGGAGCGACACCTGCACAGGCTGGCATCTAAATATAGCAACTTCAGTGATTAGGACTACAGAGAGAGCTGGAGTGTATCAAGCCACCTTGATCTCATCTTCTCGTTATAAGCAAAAGATTGCCAAAGTCATCAGGCCACCAGTCAAGTCAATATAGAGAAAGAGGACTTTCAAGGAACCTGGTGTTTTTGACATGGGTTAAGAAATTTCCTTAGTTTTAACTTTATGAATGTTTTTTTAGAAACAGTCTGTACTCCCTGGAGTTCCTTTTCTCCACTTATTCATTTTTCTCACGAATTTTGAACTGAAAGTAGGTGATGCTTTATGTAGATACTTTATGTAAACATAACCAAAATTAAAACATTGCACAAAGCATTATGAAAGTTCATGGACAGCAAAACAAAGAAAAGCTTCTTTGGATCCCAAAGGAGCCAGGCACCATGGAACGAGTAAAATGCAACAGAAGCAGGCACTAGTTTCTTTTTAAGTTCCTCATTGTAAATCTGTACATACTGCTCACTAGAACTGTATTTTAGGTAGGAAGGTTACAGGTCCTGTGGCCATGCTTCACCTCTTTTGGATCTACCATTCAGACCTCACTCCTTCCACTTTGGCCCAGTGCCATATCTGTGCCCTTGTTTCCCACGTCTCCTCCTTTATGTCTCAGCATTATTTTAAATTCAGTGTGTTGAAGTGCGGCTTCATGAGCCAAAGCCTGATCTCATGGAAGTGGGTGGTCGCTCTGCAACTGCCCTTTAAGGAGCCATTTCATCCTGACTTCATTTCCTATTGTTTCTGCTGTATGAAAAATAAGATATTTTTATCGTTGTCTCTCTGAGAGTATAACAAGCAATCATTCTGTGCCACAGGCATTGTATTCGTAGTCATAAACACAAACTCAATCTTCAGCTACATCCAAGTAACATCACAATTTTCAACAGTGTTGTCTTGCTGTACAGAATTTCACCTATCTTTCCAGATTTCTCCCTCCACTTCTCTGTCACAGTCAACAACTCCTCCTTTTACTCTGGCTTCTAGTTTTGATCCCATTTTAAAGACAACAAACCCATATATGTTGGATAAAAATTCTTCATGGAAAATGCTTTTTTATGGCGTATTTTTCCATTTAATCTGAAATGCTTCTTTTCACAGTTGAAATGTTATGAAGATATCTGACTCAAAATTTAAGGACAACGTCCTCCATTTAGAATAAGGTAAAAGAAAGAATAAAACAGATCTGTTTCAGATGCTTTGGAACAAAAAAAAACCCACCACATTTTCCTGAGTTATTCAAAATCAGATTTTCATATTTAGATGTTGTCCTTGCTTTAGGCTTCTCTGTCTTCTTTCTTCCTTCATATCCAGATAAAACTCTGTCACTTCTTTGTCTTCTTGTGCAAAATTATTCCTCCCACTTACACTCAGTTCCTCTCTTTTCCCCTCTTCACTTATTTCTTAGCAGTTTTTAGGCAGTTTGAGTGATCCTTTGCTAGTGGCATTATAGAAAATGAAAGGCAAAACTTTCTAGCAAAGTGATAGCAGCAAAGAAGCACTTACAATTGACACGAAATTTTCACTGCAGTCATCTCAAGATACACCACAATAGTACAAAGTATGTGATTAAATTATATATAGATGCACACTGCTGATAAACCAGATGAAAATACACTGAACATGTCCCACTGGAGTGAAGCACACTACACAGGAGTGCTCAGTGTCTGACGAAGAAATTTTGCTGCCAAGCCAACTGAAACCTACACCTCAGCTTTGTGTTTTTTTCTCTTCTCCTTGTTACTCTCTCCCACTGTTCTGCAGTACGGATACACTGAAACTTTAGTAATAACTGCAGTCTGTGGTAGCCACATTGTGTATTTTAGCAAAGACAGATTAAGGGCTTCCTATTTAGCCCCTTACCCAAAGTCCATGGAAGTGAAGTTGCTTTTGTTTACTTCATATCAAGCCTTTCTGGTGTGTGAGAGGCATCCAGCACCTAGCCTTCTCACCTTGACTTCAGCTGGGTCAAGAGTCCTTCTCTGCAGCGTCAAAAATGGTGCAAGGCTGGACTCAGGCTTGAGTCTGAAATTTTTTCTTTCACATATTAGTAAACGTGTCATAGACTTCCTTCCAGATAAGAACTATCCAATGCTGCCTTCACATGTCATTTCCATTGCACAATATCTTGGAAAAAAAGTGAAGTGAAGTAGAACGGAGTTTAGGATTACTCCACATGATATATGTATAAGAATTACTTTCCTTACTAGCTAGCCACACCAACAGGATACTAATTCCACTCTGTCTTCTTTATTAGGGAAGTGTAGTTTATTGTATTCTATGGAGTTTGGATTAGGGCTAAAAATATTCCAGTGCAGTAGATCTTATATCCCATACATATTTAAGTATAGACTTATTATTTTTATTCACAAGCATATATACACAATTTTTTTAATGTAGATATATATATGACCCTATTATCTAATTTTTGAGCGTGGGTTATGTTTCTCTGGTTTTGTAAATTAAGAAAATATTCAGAAACTCTAGTGAAAACAACAACATTCAATTCCATTCCTGGGTACAGCAGCTAGACCCTGGTCCGGTCAAGGGTGTCTCAAAGGGCAACTGAGTCAAGCCATAAATATCTTTAGAAGTTTGCCACAATAATGATAGCAGCAGTAATTCATACAGCTTAGCAAGGAGGCAAGCTCTCCTGAAGAAAAGCCACAGAAAAAAAGAGGACCATATTTGACATCTGTAAGGAGAAAATATCAGAATAATATGATCAGATCAGTGTCACTACACCATCCAAGCAAGGAGTTTTCAGTTGTGGTTACTGGCACTTGTGTAAGAGCATGCAAAGACAAAATGTGTCTTTGTTTTAAACACACCAACCTCTTATCCCCTTAAAACCTCAGAACACAAGTCTTTTCTGATGGGTCGGTGTTACACTGCTACATGGCTTATATTCTTCTTGAATAAAATATAATAATTTGTTTTGATTATACACCACAAACTGCATAAATACATACATAGAAAGAAGAATGTGGATCATGATTGAGTCTCAGTGGTCTCCAGCCTTTCAGTATGTCTTTTCTGATCAGAGTGTAACAAAGAATAGGAAAAAGAAGTACCAATGTCTAACATATAGACAAGTCCTGTTTCTATTCTGAACTAGATAGAGACATTTTGCCCCCAAATACATGGCTAAAACTGTGTTGCTGTATTTAGGTAACTCTTTTAATGGGACTACTTTAATACTACATGGGTATAAATAATTTCTGCAGACCGACAAGCTCTGAGGGACATAAAATCCACATCAGCTGCAGTGACAAGAAAGGAAAAAAAAAATTGGTAACATTAGAAAAAGAAACACTTCTGAACATGTTAACTGTTTAATCTTCAGTTTGCAATGTGCCTGGCCTCTGTTAAGAGCAACATGAGGGTTTCATCTGGGAAAGTAGGGAAGGACAGTGGAAGGTGTAAGGTCCCAGTGGAGACAGAGCCTGTCTCCCGAGCCACTGACTTCCCAGCCCTGATCTCCCCTTACACTGCCCCATTCCCCTTGTGCTGGCCTTGGCTCTCATTTGGCACTTGGATGAACCACGAGTTATATGCCCCTTCTTGCTTGAGGGAGGAGGAGGAGAGGGTTCCTGGATTTTTTTGCCCTTTTACTGATGCACACAGAGGGCTGCAGAGCACCTCTCCTTAGCTTGAGGGAGGTGACAGGGACGCGGTGAGCAAACGAGCCAGGAGGGATGGGACACCGGAAGGACAAGTGGCATCACTTTTTCAGTGACAGTGAGTACAGCTCTGTCCTGCTTCGTGGAACTTCACAGAAGGCATTAAAATTATTAGTCTTCAACAGGAAAAATACAGCCTCAGTAGACAGCGCAATTTTCATCCATATTTCTCTTTTTTTCTGCTCTTGGAAGACAAACTCAGAAAGTAAATCAGAAATGGATCCCTGTGCCTACTCATGCTCTTTCCTGAAGCTGGAAACCTGTTTTGCTCTGGTTACCTTTTGCAGAATCAATATTCTATTGTCTTGTTCCCTGAGCTTTTCCAGTCTCCTTTCCAAAGGGCTATATTATAAATTCTGTTCAGTTTTATAAACAATGTGTAATAACAACACAGAGACTTTGGAATTTATTTCTACTTAATAGGTGCCATTTTGGTCTCCCTCTAATTGCTTCTGCCAACATATTCAAATATAAAATTCATCAAAATTGCATGCAATATGCTAACTACTACATGTATTTTTCCACAACCATTAATTTCTGTGTACTAAATTGTATACTTTGGCAGAATCTTCAAGTGTGTACAATTTAGAGACTGCAATATAATATGATATGGCCACATGAAATGGCAGTATTTGGAACACTGATCAAACTTAGTCAATGGTTTAAAATAGGTAGTTCCACATTTAAATATAATACAGAATAGCATACATATAAAACTAGTCCTAGTAAGTTAAAGAAAAAATTCTTTATCCTCTTTATATACACATAATCACGTGCATCCCCCACAGTTTCCATAAAAAAATACAATAGATAAACTCTCTTTGAGTGGCAGTGAGATTTATAAAAGTTTTTAATGACTTTACTGAATCAGACAATTCTCCCTTAAATCAAAACCAACATATGGCTAAAAGTGTTCTTAAACAAAATAATATATTTTAGCTGAAAACAGTAGTTTAATAACAAATTGACAATCAGTTCTAATTTAACAATCACAGAGAGAAAAAACGTCAAATGAACAAAAAGCACTGAACATAAAATGCATGCTAGCTCCTTTACAAGTATTTGGGCCTTTCTGTTGGGGAGTTGCACAGCACTTTCAGATCTTATTTTTCATTTTAGTACCATACAGTGCCAATAAGACTCATTAGCAGTTTCTGTTCACACCAATTATTTTAGTGTACTAATCTGATTTCTCTGCTACTTGGCAACTACCTCAGTCAAGCTTCTGTTACTGACAGCTGATGCAATCTGAAGCTTTTCCAACACTACCAAGTATTTAACACTATTAAACTCTCTAAGTGGTTGGGAGGGTCCTGGAGCTATATGTGAGGGAAGGGTCACCTTGTCTCTTTGGCTGCCTCTGCTGCCAGACAATCGGATATTTCTGCAGGCTTGGATTTGTCCCAGGGGTACACATGCAGACAACATGGGGCATCCTGGACCCTACTCATCCTTGTCTGCCTGGGGTCACTCTTCCATGGGACTCCCACTTTGGAGGAGTACAACCTACTGCCTCATACAGTCCCCAATGCTAAAGATGAGATTCACTGTCCTGCAGGTACCACTGAAGAGCCCAAGGGGTATTTTTCTGGCTGAGGACAGGGGAGACAATGTCCTGAAAGCATCCGTTTCTAACAACTTTGGAAGCATTTCTTACTTGAGACCATGAAATTTCAGTGGTACCAGTATACTGTCAACCACTAGTGCACATTACCACTGCACATGTACAAAACTGGAATTCAGCAGAAAATTAGAACAGAAAGATTGGTTGATACCACAGCAAAGAATGTTATAATATTTTTTTGAAAAATAATTTCCTGAACTTTCAAAAGTGCACATATATCAAGAAATTATAATTCGGGAATAATACGTGGCATTAGAACTCTAGAGATATTTGTTATATATGTATAAGATAAGTATGTCTACATTTTAATATATACATATATACTCTACTGTGAGCTACTGCATATACATATGATAATGACATGGGTATACTCAGGTATATAGGCAGATACATAAAAGGGAAAGAAGCACAATACTGCAGCTCCACATGTTCTTCAGAACAGAAAAGATTTTTGTTCAGACTCTAATATTTCTCATGGAAATACTTTGCAAAACAGGCATGTTTTTTATTAACCTAAATACTGTTAACCTCAACAGAAAACACGCTGTTAAGAAAATTACGTGATCATACACCATTCAAAAACCCTGTGCTACACATCTGCTTAGGGACCTGTGCATTGTAACCTGCTAATGTTAAAATATCATCCTAACTACATTTTAGAGTTATGTGTTTGTTCTGGAAAACTAATCCACAGATTCATGTTAGTTCACAGACAGCAAGTCTGAGATCCACATGACAAGCTTGATCCGGATCATATTAAAGTCAATGGAAGTTCATTGACGTCAAAGGATTTCAGATCAGAAACTAAAATAAGGTGTTACGGCATACCATTGAATAACCCTTTTGTTAGCCCTTCATTCATCTTGGTGGATGAGAGGGAGAATTGTTTTTTTCTCTTTCTTTTTCTTTCTATCTTGTGTTCTTGCTTTTTCATCCTTTCTTCTTCTGTTCTTTCCTTTCTGTTTCTGCCTCTTTTTCTCTTTTGCTCTCTTTCTCCTTTTCTTCTTTTTTTCTCATTCTTCCTTGTCTGTTTCTTCAAACCAAATGAACAACTACATTGTGAAAACTGAGTGACACCTTAATGAAAATGGCTTCTACCAGAGCTGCAGTCATTGCATTCATGAACCCTAAAATGGTACATGATTTTGAGAAACACGAAATTTGCAGGAAAGATATCCTATGCCTTCTAAGGCATGGCTCACAGGCATTTCACCATGCACCATTGCAAACTGTTGCTGTAGTCGATTTTTAATGTGGTACCAACAATCCTACTCTCTGTTGTCAATGTGTAGTATCTCACTGTTTTCGATCGTCCAAGAACCCTTAGTTCAAATTTCTACTCCTTCTATCAGAAAGTGAATATATATTCCTTCTTCTGAAATTTGTGGCTTGCTATTCATTTATATGTTGTGCTATTTGCCTTAACCACAGACAATAAACAGAGGTGTGAACCGCAGATGGTGGGGACTCGATTCTTAAAAAAATAAAAAGTTTAATTTTTCCAACTCAATTCTTTAAATATATCGGATAACAGTTAAAGACTTTGGGGGAGGGCGATATGTTTCTTTGACTTGTTTTATTGCTGATGTAAAGGACATTTTGCATCTAAACCAGGTAGGTTTTGCTTAGAATTTGAGCTCCCCTTCATAGCACACAATATTATTGCTTGAGAACAAAACAAGATCAATCCTTTGAGGTATGCAGAGTACTTCTGTTTCCAATGTGCACTGAATAGTCCTGTGATAATGATATTTTTCAGCTACATGAAATGAGTGGTGTCAGAGTCCATCAACAATCTCCCTAGCAAACTGTGAAAGACAGCACACTTCATGAACCAAGCCAGCTCCACTCTCCTCTCCCAGTTCCTCTTTTCCACCCATTTCTGCCTTCCTATTATAGCGACTTCCAATTACAGACGGTCTGTTAGAGAGACTTTCTTATACACATGTGCACACACGGTCATTGTGCCTGACAGGAGCATTCAGTTGACCATCGGATGGATACGCATTGCTGCTTTCCCTGGGTATTGATTTACCAAGTCTTTATTTGATGTATATGTTAGCAGAGTTTCTGACGCTGAACAAAGCAAATGAAGAGCATACAACCTAAAGGATTTTTTGTCTGAAACAGTTATCAGAAACATTAAATGGGTGACAAAGCCCAGGGACAGTGTTGATTCTTTTACACTAGATCTTTCAAAATGCTTACAGCTAATGTTATCCAAACATCATAAATAGTCTGTAAGTCCAGCACAGCCCAGCAACAAGAAAGAAAAGGAGAATTACAGAATCACAGCACGGCTGACGTTAGAAGGCACCTCTGGAGGGCATCTGGTCCAACTCCCCCTGCTCACACAGGGCCACTCCAAGCTGGTTGCCCAGGATCATGTCCAGACAGCTTGTGAATACCTCTGGGGATCGAGACTCCACTATCTTTCTAGGCAACCTGTGCCAGTGCTTGGTCACCATCACAGTAAAAAAGTGTTTTTTGATGTTCTGATGGAGAATCCTTTGTTTCAGTTTGCGCCCGTTGCATCTGGTCCTGTCACTGGGGACCACTGAAAAGAGAAATTAAAACCCTTTCCTAAATAGAGCACACAGTTAGAGCAAAGGTTTAGCAAAAAGACCAACTCCAGCTGAGGTACATTCCTCAGAGAGCAAAACCCAGTAATCATGCCTCTACTACACTGTACAATGGAAAGAATTGAATATTCAACTAGTTTCTCATCTGAGAGAGGGATTTCCTTCCCTGACAGCACAGGGAAGGACACCCCTATTAAGCAACTTTGTCTTAACAAAAATAATCAGCAGTTCAATACTTATTACACCACTGACCTGATCAAGACAGCTGACAAATACCACCTGTTGGTTTAGTACTCCCTCTTTCACAAGACCTGGATGCACAGGGTCTGGTAGGCATCCCATATACCTTTCCTGTGCACCTGATGTCCTGTTATACTTTCTCTTCATTTGGAGATGCAATAAGAGTATTACTGAAAATAAAAATCAGCTCACTGTTAAAACTGTCAAAATATTCCCTAGAAGAACCACATGTGTTATGACAACCAAAGGTCCTAATTTATTACACTTGTTTTATCTGGGGAATTTGATTTTCCTTCTTTCTGAAACTGTTTCATATGCTTTCAATAGTTGAGGAATATTTTTCTTCCTCTGCAAAAGTAAATTAATAAATAAATGCATTGTAATTTTTCAAGCAATGTTAACAGCTTCTCATTGGAGATTTACAGAGCCAAACAGTAAGTGTGCACTGTAATGATTTCTGTAATATTTTATACCATAAGAAGCAACACCGAATGACACACAGTTATTTTTGCAACATGACAGAAGAAAAGACAGTGGTATCTTTTGTGGAAACACTGCTAGAGCTATAATTATAGCACTCTTTCTCAGTTCTTATGATGCAAATCAGGGTTTTTTTCAGTCTAAGCATATAATAGTAGACTGGCATGGGCACACCTTGCCTTCATTGAAATTGGTTGGAGTTGTGTTATCAACATCAACAGAAGCAGAAATAGCTCAAATACGGCTAGCTAGTGAGCATCTCTATGGCATAATCTAAATCCTAACTGATGTCAAGCGTTGTGCTACCATTAATCAAACACCCTTGGACGGAAATTCTCAGGCTGCAAAGCAGAAGAGCTCAGACACTAAGGGCTGAATTTCTCTGTAGTAATGCATGTCCAAGAGAAGTGTATATTTAAACCAGATCCATAGGCCTCATGAAATCCTCACCAATTCCAAGCAAAATTTTATTTTTTATGCAATCCTGACACTATACTCCATTATTCAATGTAAACAGGGGCCAAAGATATTTCAAATGATGAAAACATTAGCTTTGAGATACAGAGTGGATCTTGCAGACCTTGTTCAGGTGTTTGTGTTGTACCCCTGGTGATTTCCAGGTCCAGGAAGGCTTCTCAGCACAGATGTGGCACAGTGCGACCCCATACTGATGCCTTCCTGCAGCTTTGCACCCAGCGTAACAAGCATTTCCAGATCCCCGAGAGCAGTGCCGAGGCACAGCCGGGCACCCCATGGAACAGTGAGGCAGGATGAATGACAGTGCCCTCCCTGCTGGATATACAAGCGGTCTGGCACTGCCAGGCATCGTTCCCTGCCACACTCAGGTTTCAGGACTGCGGCAAAAGTACACCCAAGCTGGCTCCCCACAGAACAGGCTCCAGACACTGACGGTTAGAATAATCTTTGGTTTTATATTAAAGAACGTTCCTCTTAGTTAGCAGCAGGTAAGTTGTTTACATTTAGACCTTTACGCTCACATAAGCATTAATCTGTTTTTTGCTGGTCCAAACAAATTACTGAATGCAGTCAAAGAATAATAATATTTTGACCTTCTGTATTCATCTTACAACTGATAAAATTAACATTCTTGGCATTCAAAGCAGTCTCCTTTCTGTGCATTTCTAAGTGCAAATTTACAGAGGAGTAAAAAATATCCGTATCATAAACAGCACTTATTCCAGTAGGGTATGCAGTTACAAAAACTTTATTTTGAACAGCCATGGAATGACACTATACTTCTGAAAATGTGAGTAGGTACACTGCTTTTTCTATCCTCTTTCAGAGGCTCAGCTGTCTGACAATTCTGTATGCTTCAACAGTATTGAATATCTAAACTGCTATGTTTCAAAACTCACCTGTTTAGGTTTTTTCGATAACTGCCTCTGTGAAGAAACAAATATTCTCCTCATCATCTCTTGCAATGCATTAAGCTTGGATTCTCTTGTTATCCTTAACACTTGCAGTATTTAAACTTCTTGAAGATTGGAACTGTAATCCTATGGAAAGATAGTTGTTTGATTTCCATATTGGTATACTACAGAAGGACGAAAAAAGAAAGGACATTATGGCTACAGAACAGTGAAGTCTAAGATCCTTAAAGGTGTTCCTCTCCTTGGAGCTGTTCTTAGCTGCTTTTGAGACATCTTCTATCAAATACATTGATGCCTAGAAAGTAGGTACCCCTAATTCAAACCACATGTCTTAACTTCTAGCTGCTCTCATGATCTCATCTCTCAACCATCATGTGAGCCTGTGTATTGTGCAATCCTCCCCTTCATTTTCAGTCCTGTCTTGTTTAACAAAAGAGCTCTTTTGTACTGTGTTTTTCCACTATACATAGGAATATAAATATTAATTTCTCACTTTCTTTATCTGTAATTGCATTTCACTTCAGAAATAATATTTCCAAAGGTGCCTCCAAAAGACAGTTAAAAAATGTATGGTGCATTAATTATAGTAAATTGAAACCACTGCATATATTGAATACAGCATCCTGTAATTTTTGTTCATTAATTCTCTACCATTGTGTCCAATTGCATCTACTACCTACGCAAACCTCTGAAGGCCTTGAACATAAATACATAAATAAATCCTATTTATTTGAAGAGAAGCAAATAATATCTTGCAGTAGAAAGGCTCCTGTTTACACTTCACTGCAGATTTTTCTTCAAAAAGTCAAGAGTATCTGTACATCTTCAACATGAAGCCAAGAAACTCACCTACATACCTGAAGAATGTGCACAGACACAAGTCACAAAGGAAAGAACCACACGGGTTGAAACATAAGAATAAATTGTTTCAAGGTAGTGCTTCATACTTTCACTCATGCTTGGGAAGGGCATATGGCTTCAAAGCTGAAAATGTGTGAAAATACATGATGAACCTTCTCACCATCACTCTTCAAATCCTTTCCTAAAACTGTTCTCTGCCTTGCTTACAAAATTTTAAAATCAGTTAGCCTGATAAAGTGCTGATTCTACTGCATATTGTGTCAGAAATTATTATTAATATTGCATTTTACTTGTGAGAAAATCCTCCATTTTGACTGACACCTGGTCAGTGATGTACTGGACAACGAGGCACTACAACAGTGTAAAAGTGGATGTGTTGGCATGCATGACAGAACATTAATAAGTTAGAAATAATGTTTGTGTATTACTAACAACATCAAGCCAGGTTCTTACACATTTTCTCTACTCACTTGGGGAAGCATATCACTCCATGATTATGTCTATTGGTTACAATAACGGAAGATTGTAAATCTGTTCTCAATGGAAAATACAGTTCAGCTGTAAGGGATAAAGTAAGGATTGCATATACAAACATATTTGTACATAATAAAAGGTACAGGTATCATTTGCCTGATCACTTTGCTGAAGTCTTCCATTACTTTTCTCCTTCTTTATTCTGTTCTTTAATCAGTTAGCTCCAGAGGTAGAAACCATGTCATTGGTCAGAAAGGACCTCATATACTTAAGGTGCTTTTGAAATCTCAGTAAGGACTAAGCATGCTCTTACGACTCTTATTATCAGCAGGTATTAATTTAATTTTAAACAGTAACAGGTGAATATTTCCGTCTCCAGGCAGTAAACCACTATGAGTTTAGAGTAACAGAGAAATCCTGATTTCATATTTCATGAACAGTTGGCAATCACAGGTTTTGAGTTTTATTATTTGAGCAGGCAATTTATTCTGAGTTTTAATTCTCTCTTGATTGAACCTTCTTTCTGGTGATTAGATTTGTATGCACTAAGCTGGAAAATAATTTCAGTGACAGATGTTCCTTTTCTTTCACCCACCACGAAACTCTTCCATATGGAGGTCAGTTAGAAGCCTATTCACCATTCAAAAGTCACTGGATTTTGCAAAGCAGATGTAAAGCAACATTTAGTAGTGCCTAGAGCTGGCTATGGCTCCTTGCAAGGGGAGAATTTCACCCACAAATCTTTGTACATTGTGTTCTGCTGGTAAATCAATACTGAGACTGAACAAATAATAGTTATACTGCTGAGTGAGGTGTTTTCAGCATCTTTGGACTGGAATTAAAGTGTTCCCCAAGTGGATGTAAAATACATAGCAAGTTTAACAAGCTTCTTACATTGTCTCTTAAATTCTCCGTGGCTCAGTGTGAAAATCTATTTGAGTGATTTCAGATAGCTTAAAAGAGAGCTCTAGCCTCCTACTTCATATCTGTGCTAACATCATCATCCACCATGTTCAGGAAATGATTATTTTGCAAGGGGATACTTTCTTTTTACGGATAAGAAAAATATTTGCTGTCTGGGATAATAAAGCTTTATCAGGAGGAAGAAGATAAAATTATTTTTCTATCAGGACACTCAGTAATTCTTCCACTTAGCTTGATTCTGGTTAGTTTAACTTCTAATGGCAAGATACCTCCTAATTTAATGATGCTGGATCAAAACTGTGAGAAATCTTTACCAAAACAGTGTTGAATCCCTAGACAAAACACTAACAACATCTTAGTCAGTTGCTAGTGCATATCCAGAAAATCTATTCTTTGGAAGAATTTTCACCCCCAGATCTCAGCACTGTCTACACTGGATTTATGCAGCTACTGATAGCAAAGTGTGCAAGTAATTGGAGGCTGACCAAAGGCTGCTTTTACTCTATAATGTTGTGTTAACCATCTGCTGAGTGCCAGCTATATAGATGTTTTGCTGGTATACTTCCTGCTGACATCAGAGTATATCCCAAAGCTATATTATTAAATGCATGGTACGACAGCTTTCACCTGATAGGAATCTATACCTCATCTTGATAGGGGCTGAACACTGAGTTAAAAGAAATGACCTCCAGTGTTAAAAATACGCCGTTTCCTTTGTCTACCTAGGTCCCACTCTGAGCAAAAAAATCCACCAGCCATCTAATTCTACTGCTTTCATGTCTTGGGTGCCCAGTCCTATTGAGTGGCAGGGTGCTGCTGTAAGATGAGAGTTCCTTCAAATCCTCCTGACGCAAAGAAGCACTTGACAGCATCAGTCCCCAGCTAAAATTGTTCAAATCAGGCAGCATGGACTCTTGACAAAAAAAAAAAAAAACAAACACACACCCACATAAATTATTATTAAAATCAGCAGTATGTGGTAAGGACCTGAGAGCAAGGTTTCACCCTTGGAAGCTGTAAGAAACTAGTAATTAGATTTCCAGGTCTTACTGACGCTTTACGGGTTTCTCAATTTGAAAGAGTGTAACTAACCAGTAAATGATCTGCTGTGGTCTCAGAAAGCAAACCAAATCAACATGTGCAGGATTTAGACCATTTCCATAAATACATTTAAAACCAAAACTGACGGCAGTTTTCAAACAGGTCTTGAGCAAAAAAAATTTTGAGGGCCTGTACAATCTCTCCAGCTGATATCTTCTCCATATGTGCCTGAACAGCACACCAGCCAAGAAGCTCTCCGAGAGCTCAAGCCGCTCTGACGGAATCTCACAGTGCACTGCTCAACTGGATGGAGAGCTCAGCTAAAATTCCTGGCTAGGAAATGCATCACTTAAAAACAAACATGGTCCAGGAAAAAAGTCATGGAAAACATTGAAAACAGTCATATGGCAATGCGAGATGTCAGCAAACATCCTCTTTTTTAAACCAAAAAAGCTGAAAGTCAGCATGATTGAGTGTATCATGCTTGCTTTCTTATCAGAATTTTACTTTTTCTGACCATTTATGTGAAAAAGCACCACATAAAATTAAAAAAAAACAACAAACACCAAGCCTTCTCTCACTGCACTAAATTGCTAAATCAACTGCAAATCAAGCATTGAATGCACTCCTAAGCCAGGACACCATCAAGTTTCTATGTTCAGGAATCACAGTCATACTGAATTGGGCATTCCAGAAATGAGGGAACTTTGCTTTACTTAAGTGGGTTGCTAATGGTCCCCATATCCCACGGTAAGAATTTAAAATTACTTACCTACAATACATGCATTTTAAAGAAAAATAGCCTTGGGAAATTCATTACCGCACACAACTTGATCCACAGCAAACCTCACATTCCTACTCTTAACTAGAGCAACCTCAGAATGAGCCTGCAGAAAGCACCAGAGGAGTACATATGTCACAAATAATACGTTTCCCTCCCTGTGCCAAGCAATTTTCTCCATTCTTGAAAGCTGCTCTGTTGTCCACATAGTATTACTCTGGCAAGCCAAAGGACCCTCCACCGACATCTGCAGAGCTATTCCCGTCATCCTGCTGGGAGTTGGCTTTTGTGTCATGAAGTTCCCAATGGAGCAAGCACAGGTGCCTCCAGCACCAGCTTGCCCTTCTGTGTCCCGCTGGGGCTGAGTCCCCACGTGCTGATGAGGACAAGACGCCAACAGAAAGGACAGCGTAAAGGAAATGCTCTGCTCTGCATTTTTACAAGGAATCATGGCCCCACGGGTTGTGCTTCCAGGATCTGGCCATTCCCACCGTACAGGCTGCCAGGAGCAGCATGTGCCTTCCTCACCCCAGAGAGGCAACTCTTCACACCTCCCAGCACCTCCCAAACGGCTCGGCATGCTGCCTGAAGTGGAAGGAGGAGCTGATAACATACAACCATTAATTGCTATGCACATGATTTATTCAGGTCCTTCCAAATCTGAGATCAAAGCAGACCACCATCTTTGACTGCTCAGGGAGGGAAAAACAGCTGGCTATGCTGTACAGGTTAACTGGGACGGGCCCGGGCTTGTGTCAGCAGCAGTCGGTGGCTCCCGCTCTTCTCCTCCAGCTCTGAAGAAAACCACTGTGGCTTAGCCCATGTTGAAGCACACACTAAAAAGTGTGTATTAGCATGTCTGTACTGCGCAGTAGGGTGTGACTGTGCAGAAACTCTGCGCTATTGCTGATCCGAGCCAGGATCTCACAGCTGAGAGGTCCCTCCACAAGTCTTGCTAGCTTGGGAGCACTTCCAGATAAAAACAGCTATGCAGCTTTTAGGGCTGAACTGGCTCACTTGAAGTGCAATCCCCAGCTCTTCTACTTTACATTGTTGCTCTTCCCTTTTATTCATTTATTTGAAGTTAACATTAAATGGGAACAGGAGAGAACATGAAAGGGCAATTCCACCAACCAAACAGATGCCTAGGAAATATGTAAAAGGCATGTTGCATTAACGTACAGGTCATGCAGCTTCAAAAGCAAGTAATGAACATCACTAATTCTATTTTATCATCTTTTAGGCAATTTGAGATTCTCCTTTTTGCTTACTAATTTATTCTGACCATTACACTATTCAGGTGAATTTAAACCAGATGCAGGTTGCTGGGGTTTTGTCTTTTTATATCTGTTGTTCAGCTGCTGTACTTGGCTAACAAGAGTTGCTTTTGTTAAGAATTTTTGCTGCAAGACTTTTAAAGATCAGAAGACATCTAATTCCTTAACCCAAAAATCTCTCAGGTTTATCAGGATCTCTTTTTACTTTATCAGATTAAATCTGGAGTGATTTTTCATTAAGACCGCGGTTATAAGTAACACTACGCTCCTAAAACAGATCTGTTCTGTCTTAAAACATTGCTAAAGGCATAGCTTAAAGCTTACAGGACTTGGGGGCTTAACGCTTTCCCTGACAGTCGCTGCCTGCACCTTCATCCACAGGATTGATTTGACATGAAACGATCCTGCTGGGTTCAGCCAACAGCCACGGCTTTCTCTGGGAAACAAATGGTGACCCAGGGGAGAGGTTTAAGAAGCAGGGCTATAATGCAGGCAGCTGTAGACAAGGGACCATGGGGCAGGAGAGAATTGTTTTCTCCAGCACTACTTCGGATCCACTCTTATGGAAGATGTCCGCAGCCTGTGCATTTGGACATGCAGGTGCCGTGGTCCTGTGTCCTGGCAAGCACGCTGGGGAGTGCCATGCTGCCTCAGGAATGGAAGCCCTGAGCCTGGGGACCTATGCCTGCACACTCAGAGCATCAGAAAGACACAGAGAAATCCTCACAAGAACCAGAAAAAAATTAGCCAAAAATATTTGTTGTGGAAAATTCTGGAAAGCAAAGTTTTCCAGTTTTGGCTTTAGGGTTTATTTGGATCAGAGCGTTTTTAGATATGGTGAGCTTGGGCCTTTTGAGCAAAAAAAACCTTTTAAGTTTGAAAAGCAATGAAGAAATAAAAACATTTTCATTTCCAAAGTAAAGCCATTTTTCCTCCTCAAAAATGTCTGACTAAAAATGTTACATATATTGTCCTTCCCTGAAGTGAAAGAAACAGTGGATGCCTGCAGAGACCCCTCCCTTTGACGTTGTGTTGGCACAGGAAGGAGGGTCTGAATTGCCATGGGTATGGGCATGGGTAAGAACAACACCACGAAAAAAGAGATGTTTAGTCAGGCAAAGAGGCTGGAGAGCATTTTAGAAGTACTCCTGCGTACTTCCCTATTCTCACTCTTCCTTATGCATCCATTATTGACCACTGACCAAATGAACTGGCCCACAGCAGCTGTTCCCATACTGTTATTTATAACACATGGTTCTGCCACCTGTACAGAAAACAACAATAACTCCACTGTAAAGCTGTAAAGGCTATGTGGCTTTTTATCTAATGCTTTACCCCTCCTTCAAATGTTCCATGGAGAAGTATTGGGCGAGAAAGTCCAAGGTGTCAGAGGCTTCAACACAGACATACATAGATGCAGCATCACTGATTTTGTGTGGTAGCTGCATAAAGCCATTGCCAACAGAACAGAAATGAAGACGGGCAAGCCTTCCTCCCAGAACCATCAATTTTCAGCCACGCACCACGGGAGTACCACGTGTCCTTGCTTTCATCTTCCCCTTACCTTTTCGCCGCTCCAGCACAGGAATGCCAACAACGAAGCTTTACAAGAGACGACAGCCCACACAGCATGTTAATTTTGAATGATGGTAGGACCTACAGATGACTCCACAGGCGATGGTGCATTCTAAAACAGATTTAGAAGTGGTCATAAGCAAGTGGTCGCTGCCTGTGACATGTCACACAATGCTAGTTTCTAATGGCCATGAATTCTTTATATCATTTCTACTTGGTTTCTCTTCATAAAGTTCTCAGACAGGTTTTTAATTTACAGCTCCAGGTGGAATTTGTTCTTGAAGATCCTATTTTTTACTGTTAACTGAAAAATCTGTTTAAAACTTTGCACGAAATCTAATAAGAAAGTGGAACACATATAGGTTTGGAGTAAGCGAGAACTTGGTTAACACGGGATAATTATTCCTGTGTCATTATGAAATTAATGTTATTGTTCTCGCAACTGAAAAACACCCTCTGAATAAAAGTAATAAAGTATTTCACATTTTGACCCAGATGTAGAACATCTTACAGCAGCTAGTAAATTCAAAGTTAAAGCATGTAGTGGTATATACTCCACTTTTTCACCCATAAGTACACACGTATGACTCCCACATGTATTGCATACCCTTACACATGCGCCATAAAGCAGCCTGTGCCTCTCTGTGGATGCCCATACTACTAGGCACTACAAACATCCGCACGACTACTGTGAAAAACGTAGGGGCTGAGAAAGGGCAAAAGGAAAGCAGAACTAAGTTTGTAAGAACTAAGCTGAGGATGGTAGCTGTTACTTGGTTATTTCCATTAGTTAAGTTGTATAAGCAGCAGACTTTTTCCAGTTTAACATAATTATGTACTTGCAGAAGTTGTTGTTGTTGTTTTTAATTGTCTGTGGATGCCTTTAATACTATTAGGAGGATAGCTCCAGTCTTTAAAAAGGAAATTAAGATTGTGAAATTTTGCATGACTGGGAGTGAGTATACTGTTGTTCTACAACTGGAACTCACAGAAAAGAGTTCAACAATGGTGAAATTTACTGTATTATAATTAAATTCTCAGTGGAAAAATAAATGCATCCCAATGGAGGTGTCTTGATTTGCATCAGATGGTGATGTGACTCTAATAGCATATTAGAGTCATAAAATACTCTGATATTTAGGACCCTTAAAAATCTTCATGACAGAGCTCAGATTAAGCATCATAATTTCGTGAATTGTTTCTGAACATATTTTAATCATTATAGATGCTTCAGAGTACTCCAAAATAAAAGCATAATCACTTGTTCTCATTTGAAAGTGATTTAGGATACAAGTTTAATAAAGCTATCACCACTGCAAAGCCATTTCACTATTTCTAACTGAGTACGCAGAGTAGTGACAGCATTGGTAGTAGAGACATCAAGGTATCAGCTGTGTATTCTTAATTTAATGGGTTTTTGTTGTTTGAATTATGGTGTTTGAATGTTGTGACTGAATAGAATAATTCTAACACAAATTCCCAGCAAACCCTGCTTGATTCCTCCCGTCAGCTACCAGACTCCACATCTGGCTCGTGTCCGCTAGCTTAAGGTGGTGGGAATAGTAGACTCAGGTCAAGCAGATCAGTTAGTATATTCCTCTTTTCTAAAATCTGTTAAATCAGTCCAGCTTCCTAAAAATATCAGCTGAACGAGGTACTGTCTTTTAAAGCTGCTTGTAGTGTCATACTGAGAAGGAAGAAGGTCAGTTGTTAATGGCTATCAAAGACTCAAAAAAAGCTTACGGTGACAATTTTGACAGAAAATGAAACAGCTTTCTGGCACAAGAAAGAAAAGTGGTTTGGGAAAAGTGAACAAGGCATTAGTTAAACCACACAGAAGACACTCATGTACATGCCCCTCCAGAGACTAGCTGAGGTGTTTTAATGAAGTATAGTTCTGAATATCCCAAATTTTCCAAGAGATGGGTGGAGCTGGATAAGTGTTCAGTTCAAACCTTTACTGGCAGAGGGAAGAGAAGAAAAGACCATTTTGTACCAGATGAATGAAGTGAATTTTATAGCTTCAATTGATAATTATAATGAGTTTGCAGTGTTGAATACAATCAAAGGCATCTGCAGTTTGTAACCACTCCAGATGAATATTTTTATTTTTGTGCTTTGTCACTTGGACAATTTGCTTGTACCTCACCTGTCCACTTCTCTCATGTACTATATAGTTTCCTTATAAGACCACTTTCCTAATCCCCTCTGTATATTTTTACTGTAAGCTCTGTTCTACATAAAGACCACCTATACCTTGCTAACCACACTTTCTTGAGCTGTTTCTTAAAGAAAGAAAAACCTTGTTTATCTTATGTAAGTCTGTAAGCATAGCTGTACGTGTGTTTTCCAACCTGTGAAAGCCTGAAGACAGTGCTCCACTGTACAGGTGTAATTAAGAAGGTGTCCTTTCCCCACAATGGAAAACTGACACTGTGCAAAGATTCAAAGCTCATTTGCTTCTTTTTCCAGCTTTTAAAATTGCAACCTTGGGAGACCGAACTGCCTGAATAGTGGGAAGGAAAACATGATCTTTTTAACCCTCCCAGTCACCGGTCTGAGTCTAGGTATGGCCAGTAGTAATCCAAAGCCATCTAGTAGCTGTTCAGAAACCTGCGTGCCATGAATTAGTGGCCACGTGCCAGGCACTGATTTGGCATCGCTCAGCAGTGGTCCCTGAAGGACAAAGTGATGGCACATTGATGAGGAAATACGAGAAGCTTGTTCAACTGCAGGACCTGCTCTGTGGATAAACAGAGTACTTCACATTTGCAGCCTTGAAGTTTGGATCTTCTCACAGGCAGGCATTTTTTCAGATGTGGTAATCAGTGTGAATGTGGGCATTTTTACCATGTCTACCCAAGCATTTTGCTTCTCTCTGTTGTCTCGCACATGGATCAGAGTGAGTTTAAAGGCACCCCCTTGATCCACCCACAGCACAGTCTTTCCAGAGCTATCCCACCGCTGAGTGTGACTCTAACTCTAACTTGGCTTCTGAATTAGATTAAAATAACCAAACAGGCATGCTTTTCAACCTATTTCCAGTCTAAGGATACATGCATGTGCCATTTGACTGCTTTGGTAATGCAATGTAGAGGCAGCCAGCCCCCCTGGGTGATGCAAGGAGACACCTTCATCTCCACTTTGCTGACAGGAAGCTGAGGCATGAAGAAATCAAGGCCCAGACCCACAGGGATTCCAACACTAATGGTTGTTAGGTGCCTCCTGCTTGTGACAAGCTAGCCTGAGGTTTTTTCTGCACCTCCCGCCCTGGCAGTAGCCATGCTTCTGTCCCCAGCTGCCCTCCCCTCCCCTTGCCAAAGGCTGACACCCGCTCGGGTCTGCCAGAATAACAGCATGTATAACCCCGGGCTGGCAAAGACTTGCTGTTTACAGCACTGAAGGTCAAGGAGATCAACTCAGAGAGCAGTTATCCTGGCAGAGCAGTGGTGATGCCTTTGAGGTCTGTGGGTGAAGTCACCACTGCAACACCTGCAGCAAACCTGGCCCGCCAAGGGCTTTCTCTTCCTCCCTCGCCCTCCCCCTGGGATGCCCTGGTGCTTGGAGATTCACCCGGGCTTAAGCCTCACACTCCATGGTCACAGAGGAGAACGTGGAAGAGTATGGGACATAATCCTGGCCCTCCTAAACCCCAGGCCAACGTCCCTCCTTCTGCTCGTAATAGTAAGAGGCAGTGGAGAAATCTACTGATCTGCTGCTAATCTCAGACAAGCCTCATCCAAACCACATGATACTGGCTCTCACTTCACAAAAATCTTCCAGCCGAGAAAAAGCGAGGCTTCTCTGAGCAGCATTTACAGTCACAAACTGTGCGGTTTCTTGTAGGTGGAGGCAATGTCAAACACTTGGCTCGGCACACTGCGTTTCTGCTCTTCCCAAGCACTCGCAGCAAGCACCTCGGGAAAGGGAGAACACCCGGCACTAATGATGTGACTGCACTGGCTGAGGGGGACACGCACACCCACACGCACAAAATCTTTTCTAGGGTACGCGGATTCTCCCTTGTAGCTTCCTATGCTTTTGTGTCAAACATGGCAGCTATGATCTCTCCCTGCTTGCAGTGGCAAAACATCAGAAGTCACACACACAGATTCTTGGACAGAAAGTGAATTTATGTCTCGTTGCCAGTCTCATTAGAAACCAGTAATAAGTATTCCAAGACTTCTGCAGTCCCTGCAGCCTCTCTCCAACAGCTTTCCTTTCTGTTACAGCTCAAGCGAACAACTGCCCTGCTCAAAGGTCACAGAGGGAAGTCTGTGAAAGAACTGGAATTCAAATCCAGGTCTCTTAAATCCCAAACTGACTATAAATCTATAATTTATTCTATGTAGCAAAAATGTTATGCATCTTATTTTATTATTTGGAAGTAGGGCATTCTGTTTTTTATATTTCATCATAGGCATCAGTTCCATAAATACTTTCTGCATGTGAGTAATCCTACGCAGCATCTGAAGTCAGACTACTAAAACACATGTCTGCAATATCAGGGCCTAGATTTATTTTCAGTCATTCTTGTAAGAAATTATTTAGCTTCCAAATAGCTAAGCCACACCTCTGAAGGTTTTTCGTAGAATTATAGAATCATAGAAACATTTGAGTTGGAAGGGACCTTTGGAGGTCGTCTAGCCCAACGCGCCTGCAGTGAGCAGGGAGATCTTCAACCAGACCACATTGCTCAGAACCCCATTCAACCTGGCCTTGAGCATTTCAAGGGATGGGGTATCTACCACCTCTCTGGGCAACATGTTCCAGGGTTTCACCACCTTCATCCTAAAAAATGTCTTCCTTACCGCCAGTCTAAATCTACCCTCTTTTAGTTTAAAACCATTACCCCTCATCCTATCAATTTTAGGAGGAAACTTAGAGGTTTGCCAGAGCCTGGGTACATACCTGCCGTCTTTTCTTTTCAAAGTCCCCCAACATGTACTGTTAAAGCAATGGTATATCATACCCACAGAAACTGAATGAAAATTGTCAGAAACACAAATGTATGGATCAGTGATATCACGAAACACTAATTAAACAAATGTAAATTCCTCTTTGCAACTGCTACTGAACTATACCACTTTTTTCAGCTGTCACCATTTGTTACGCTTGCTGGACTAGACTTAGAAGGTGGACTGTCATGGGAGAGCAAATTACCTGCAATTCGATCAACAGAATGAGCACACAGCAACAGCAAGCCTTGATTATGGCATAAAGTTTCATCATAAATAACAAAGAGTGAGTAACTTAGCTACAGGTCAGCAAACTGGATCAAACCCAAGCAATTTCTGAGATGGTTTGACATCTGGCTGTTCGCAGTCCTGCAGTGCCATCTGCAGCCTCCTGGTCATAGTCAGATTTCTAAATCACCAGGCTCACATTGACCTTAGCAACCGCATAGTCCCTGTAAACAATGGGCATGTTCAATGGCAGGCAGATGTTTTTTTCATCAAATATTATATTAAAATAATCAAAATATTCCTGTTTTTCAAGATGATGTTTGTTCTTTTTCCAGCCTTTGTTTATTTTCTATTTTATCTCACTTCTCTGCTGTCTTTGCTAATTGAAACTGAATGCGAGATCCGAAACATAACGCATCTGATATCCCAGAAAGTTTTCAATATGCTGATAAAAAAGAGTGTTTTAGAAGTCACATAGAATGTCTTTGCTACATATGGAAATTACTTTTTAATTTGTGTCATTATAGTTACAGCATTAAAACAGAGTTATAACAGAATATATCCCCTAACATCTACAGCCAGAGAAATATAAACAGCATTTCTTGTACGCAGAAGTTGCCTGGACTCTAAAGAACACGTTATAGCATACTCTTGCAGTAGAGATGCCTGTCTCTGTTCCAGGTTACGGAAGCAGATCAGCTAACATTGCACTGGGTTATTACCCAGCAGGGACACTGGCACATGGCTGAACGTAACAAGGTACTGTGGCTTAGCAAGCTACCACACACCAGTAGTAAGCAGCCACAGCTGATCATGAGCCTTCGTGAAACTTCTCCCAGTCTACAAGGTAAAACAACAGCCCTTAGGGATTGTTGAAAACAATGAGTTTAACCCAGGTGTGCTCCAGGTGATACCTCCTGGATATGGACACCATCTCCTCTGACATGCAGAAATTTAGTAAGATGTGGTAACTAGTTCATATGACTGATCCCTTTGGTTCTTTTTGAATGAATTTATCTTTGCTGATGACTGTAAAGAAAAGAATCAGCATGGTGTTTGAAGGAACGGAGTCACTGCTAGGTCAGGAATCCTACAGGATAATCATAACGATCTTTTCCCAGTGAAAGAAAAAGGTCCTGGATTAAGAAGAGAAGACAGGCATGAAAAAGTGGAAAGAACTAACTGTCTTATAGTAATAAGATAAATTGAGAACATCCACTGGTTGTCAAAGAGCAAATGAGGGACCTCAGAACATCAAGTCTGCCTTGAAGGGAGCAGCTCAGCTGCACCATTTACCATAGCCCCTCTAAGACCCGGTGTAACACAAGCATAAGTCAGAACTGCTAGAAGCTGAGTGACTAGCGGGTGCCTTGACACTGGTTTTTCACACCTTGTCCCTCCATTGCTGGGAGGTGACACGTCAGTCAGTAGGTATCAACCATGGTGTATGTGCATGCTGCAAAGAAGGCTGCTGCTCTTGAGGAGGTGCGAGGCACTGGGTGCAGGACTCCGCGGCAGTGCCGGGAACACCGAGCTGGTGGGGCACGGGGCTGTCTGACCAGGCCATCCTTTCCCAAACCAGGGTTTAGGCATGCTGCTGGAAGCTCAGGGGGATACCGGCTGCTAGGTAGGTAGGATGCCACACACTATCAGTGGTATCTCACCTCCGTGTAAGGCAGCAGCTCTCATCTCTCGCTGTGTTCAGAAGTCAGCAGGGCAAGAAGCCGTGAGCTACCATCCTGCACAGATGCCCATCTTGAGCTGCTGCAACACGAAGCTCCTGGCCCTGCCTCTGCCCTGCTGCTTAGTATTCAAAATCCACCCACGCACGGCCTGGAGAACTCACACTTCTGGCGCTAACCCCTGCTCTACAGCAAATTTTCGAAGTAAATTGTTTCAGTATTGCTAGTATAATATAAGGATTTGATAGGCTTTGATCTGAAATAAAGAATGAGCCTGAAAAGATTCATAGTCTCAAGAACTTTACTCAGGGCGATTGTCATGTTCTGAAAGATTTAGCACTGTCTCAATAGCAGCCCATGGGCCAGATCCTGCCTTCTGGACACTTGTAGCTACAGCCCTCGTGATGCAAATGGGGAGTAGCTACTTGGTCAGTTTTATCTTAAGAGCCAAATATTTCTTCCCGCACCTGCTCAAATAACAGTGCTTAGTACTAGGCTCAGGAGTCTCTTACGAGACAGGCGTTGAGCTAGAGGCATACCTCACACAGGCACACGGCCAGCAAAACCATTACTTCAAGGAAATCAGCAAGAAGGATTCCAAAACTGGGATCCAGCCCCGTAGCTGTTGAGGTTGGGCACCCTGAACTGAGCACTTGCAGTTCCACAGATACCAATGACACAAAAAATACGCACATTTAATTGCTGGAGCAAAGGTCTTAGGGAATGCATGTGGAAATTTAAATTGTACCACAGGGATGAAATAGGGAAACAGGGAGAAAAAGTGACCCGTGACTTGTCTAATACCTAATGCTCTTACTGCACAAACTGCTTCATAGAAATGGTATGTAATAGTACAACTAATCCCTACTGCCCGTATGTGTCCTTACAAGTGTTAGCATAGTAAAAGGGTAGCGAAAACATCAAGATCAAGGACACATCAGTATTAAAAACTAATATAAACAGAGGTAAGTTATAGTCTCCAACATTGTTTTTTGTCTTCAATACAGTGCCCTGTGTGTCACTGCAAAGAGAAAGGAGGTTTATGCCTATGAGGGAAAAAGTGCAGGACAAATTGTAGAGTCAAATGAAAAGATTATGTTACCAGAGATATTAAAGTTAAAAATGATACTTCATGAATCAGTGTGCAGGACTGTGGTTGAATTTTCATGTAGCCAGACTGACATCTTGTGGCTTGTGCAGAACACTTAAACATGCACCTGGGGGGAATTAACTTGTAAATCGTTACAGCATGGTAAAATATTTTTTTCAGCAGAACGGTATGTAGCTCCCCCGGTGTATTAGTCATTGCAGTCATGAAGTTCATATATAAATGTTCATTTCAGTTCCTGCTTTTCTATGTACTTGTTAGCCCCGTCTCCATTTGTAAGTCTCAGTCTAATAGTAGAGTTGCATTTAAAACCAGTCACTCAAAAAAGTGTTTAAGAGTAAACATTGCAAAATTGGCTCACCATTCAGAAAATTTTACAGATTACTAGTAAATGTGTGTCCTAGTTACTCTTCTTCATTTTCAATGTCAGGGTGAAAGTTTATGAAACACAAAAATGGCCCTTTTTGCTCAGCTGACAGATACCCCTATTTCAGTATCTAGTGACCAGCAGTAACTGCTTATGGAAGAACACGAATATAGTTTGGCCCATATAGAATCATAGAATTGTTCGAGCTGGGAGGGACCTTAAAGATCATCTCATTCCAAACCCCTGCCATGGGCAGGGACACCTTCCACCAGACCAGGTTGCTCAGAGCTCCATCCAGCCTGGCCTTGAACACTGCCACGGAGGGGGCAGTCACAGCTTCTCTGGGCAACCTGTGCCAGGGCCTCACCACCCACAGAGTAAAGAATTTCTTCCTTATATCTAATCTAAATCTACCCTCTTTCAGCTTGAAAACATTTCCCCTTGTCCTATCTCTACATGCCCTTGCAAAAAGTCCCTCTCCAGCTTTCTTGCAGGACCCCTTCAGGTACAGAAATGGTGCAATAAGGTCTCCTCACAGCCTTCTCTTCTCCAGGCTGAACAGCGCCAACTCTCTCAGCCTTTCCTCATAGGAGAGGTGTTCCAGCCCTCAGATCATTTTTGTGGCCTCCTCTAGGCCCGCTCCAGCATGTCCATGTCTTTCCTGTGCTGTGGGCTCCAGATCTCACTGATCTTCACTTCTCTAGTCTTAATGGGACACCATCCTCACACCAGTTTTAATCCACCCTGACTGCCAAGAACATAAGCTCTTTTCTCTTTTTCAGCCTGTAAGGCAGAGTGGGGAGATCAAGCACGATGTTGGAGCAAGGGCAAGGAAAGACTGCTGGTGATCTGTACAAGAAAGGCTAGATAAAAGAGTATGTGCAGGGACAGTGGAAGGGCACATGTGCCATGGGTAGCTGGCACAGATCTTCAAGCTACTGGCAGCCAAGTCAGCAGCACATGAAGCCTCCTAACCCTACTGACATCAGGGCTGCGGAGCCTAGGCACAGTGCTGAGTTAGGGGCTTGGAGCTATGTCCTCTCCCGTCAGCCACCCAATACTAAGGTGACTCAAGATGAGCTCTGTGATCTTTGTATCACACTCCACTTCATGATGTAGGCTTACTCCAAGCCACCATTAGAGGTCAAGCCCATTGGATCTCTTCAAGGGCAATGGGCAAGGAAGATTTAGGTGATGGGTTTAAATAAAATAGTAAAAGTGGAAAGTGAGGAAAACAAAACCTGCCAGAAGAAAAGCCAGCCATCCTCTCTTCCTTGCTTTTGATGGCTCCATGAAGGAAAAAGAAGCTCTCAGGGCCACAGAGTCGAGTTAAAGCTCTGCACTGACACTCAACACAGCGCTGGATGTCCTGGTATCTGCAATGTGAATTCATTCAGAAATGGAGAAAAACTGCGCCTCCCTATTATGAATAGTTTACAGTTGCTAATACCATAAATACTGTGTACTTTAGGAAAGAGTCCTCCAAAGAACGATTCAAAGCAAGAGCATACCTAAAGCTGTGAAGTATCCAGAGTCATCATCTCCGTCTCTGTCCACAGAGGATGGCAAAGCAGCTGAGAAAGACCTGTCTCCTAGCCCAGGGCACTTGGGTGACTGCCCGGAACCCCCGGGCAAGTATGTCCACTCTGTGTGCCCAGGCATACCCCGCGCCCAGGGGCTGGAAGCTAGGTGTGGGTGTAGTCCCCTGGTGACAAGGGACACAAGCAGAATGCTCTGCCAATAAAAGCTGGATTTTTTCCTCTCTATTTTTAATGTGAGAGAATAGAAAGTGAGGAATTCATGTCACGGTGATAAAAGACTTATTTCTGAGGGCAGAGTGGAGCCACATGCCCAAGTAGATCAAACGACTTCAGCTGAAGTTACTGAGAATTAGCAGCCCCAGCTGGACTTGAGAAATAAACTCGGCTGAGCCTGTCCCACACAGCTCCACTCATGTACCTCAAACACAGCCTGGATGCAATGTCCTTGCTGTCCCAGCTGGGATCTGCTTTTCATCAACAGCTGACATTCACACCAAATTGTAGAGTTTAATATTTACCCCTAAAGCCTGCTAATAAAAATGGACTGGGAACTATTTGGTTACAGTTACTAAGGCATCAATAGGCAAGAGTGGGAGTTCACATCTCCACGCCTCAGGCTGTTCCCATCCTCCCTGACACGCTGCTCCCAAGCCACTTCTCCCTTCCTTCGCACTTTAAACTAACTATGTCTAAAACATCCAAAGTCCTCTCACAGGAAGAGCAAAGGGTGGGAAAGATGCTCCCCAACATAAATATGCTCCTTCAGCATATTCCCTTCTTTTTATCACAAGGTGACCCCACCTTCCGGCCACGAAAGGGGGGGAATAGTTAAAAGCAGGGCATTTCAAAGCAGAGGTGGAGGGCTGTGGGGTGAGGGGGACACCATGTCGTCCTCGTGAGCTCTCCCAGCTCTGCTCCTCAGTTTCCCCCCACCTGAGACCATGCCTGCTGGGCACTTGTTTTCCCATTGCCTTTAAGACCAAGTATAATAGAGGTAAGAGGACCAGCTCATTCCATTTCTTATTTTCCATTTATCTTGATAACAGGCCCTTAAAGTACAAGCATTGTGTAAAGACTGAGAGATCCGCCTGTCACTATCACTAGGCCATGGGCAGCATCTGCAATACAGACACCCGCATAGATGGGAAGTGTTTGCTCTCCCAGTCTGCCAAGCCAACACCTTTCACGACTGGTAACAACCGTAGAAAATAACTATGAGCCCTGACAGTGCAATTAACAACGGATTTCAGGACGATTTGGTTCCCATAACAGCAGCTGGCGCACCGGTACGTGGTTAGACAAATCCTCCCCACAGGCCTTCACCGCTCACCGTGTCCAGAGGTACCAAATGACCGCAGACAGCATCAGCTCATCGTTAACGATGGTTGCAAGAAATTCTTGAGATGTTAACCAAGTATAGGGATGTACATATCGTATGTATTGAGATCTCTAAACTTCTTCAAAAGCGGAGCAGCCACCCCAGCCACAGCTGTCAGCACTGGTGCTTCTGAAGCCAAGACCAGGTCGCACACACGACACGTGGGCTTGAAGTTGCCATAGGTCAGTTTTAAATGGGACAGATACTCTTGAAGTGTTATTGAAGCTGCTAGGAGCTATGGATGTAAGCACAGCAGGGTTTTCAGGGTGAGGCAATAACTACTGTTAGACAAACTGATAAAACTGGAATAAACAGGCAAGCTCTGAGGCACCATAGCTGAGACTCTTCTGAGCCAAAAGGGGCTTGTGGGCACCAAAGCTTGCCCAGTTTTTCCCACCTTTGTGAACAAGCCCAATGGAGGACCACACTCTCCCTGGAGACCTTCCCTCAATTAGGGGAGACCATCACAGCAACATGATTACTGTTAGTGGCAGCACCACAACAACTCAAGACCTTCCCTAGGTCTGGAAAACCAGACAAGCTGGCAGACACGCAAGCTTGTTTTCAGAACGATGACAACAAAAAAGGCTTCTGCCTGTCTTCCTCTTGCAGTGTTTTCAGTTACTGTAACAGGGAATAGGACCTCTCACCACAGGCACCATCTTGCCTAACTAGGCCAGTTTGTGGTAAAGCTTTGTCTTCTTCAGCTCCCTTGATAAATATTACAGCACCATGTGGTACAGATCATAATTTTTAAATGTCCAAACCCATACTATAATTATCTGCAAAAAGACAATGCTATTGAGAAGTGGCCTCGTCAGCAAAGTCAGTGTCTGTACTTTCTCCAGTAGGCAAACCAGTCCAAGGAAGAGGACAAAGTATGGTAAATTTGAATTTGGCAAACGCAGACTTTCAGGGCTTCATGAAGATGTTTAGACAGGCTTTGCAGGCTCTGAGAAGTAAGCTCATGGCTGCAATGTCTTATACTTGTCATGTCCAATTCTTGTACAGTGTTGTGCAATTGTCTAAGTGAATTACAAGTTTCCTTTGTGATACCATGAGCTGTACTGGTCAGCCTAAGGGAGAGCCTGCTGGGTTTTTGATCAATGAATCATCTGACCAGGTGAGGCTACCCTCTTTCTTTTACTATAAACCTGTACAGATTTTGGCGTACATGGAATTGCAGAACCTATTCTCAGATTGGTTCTGGAGTAGCCAAAAGGCAAAATGAGGATCTTCAACTTCCCCCAGTGCCAAAATACTACATGTTCTTGGGAAGATCAGCAGCCAGCATCACCCTCATGCAGCTGAAGGAAATCCTTTCAGGGCTGTATCCTTTACAAGCAAAGCTCCAGGGGTCAGACCCAGCCTCCTCTATGCTCCCCAGGTAAGTGGCATCAGTATTTGTTGGAGTAGGTTTTCAGCAGCATACACATGGAGTTAATTACACAGCCCACATTGCCATTAATAACAGCCAAGCACCTAATCCTCCACATGCAGCACGCTGAATACGTTACCCTATGAAACTGCAGCTTCACAGTTATTGTACTGCAGTTTATGTAGTTTCCCTTATGCTGCGCTGAATGGATTTTCACTCTGTGTCCAGGAGCATTCCAGTCCCTCCAGTAGCAAACAATAAATGAATCTTAGGAGGCTCTGCTGTACTTAGGAGGCTCTGGTGAACCAATCAAAAGAGGCAATTTATTTCTGAACTTGGCACTAGGCACAGCATGCCTTGTAAATGTCAATTTGTGTATGTGTGAGCATCTGACACTACTCAGCAGCACATGGCTGGGGCCAAGAATTTGACTAATTCTGGCTGATTTTCAAGCCTAAAAATATTCTCTTTTATCAATATCCATTTTTTGTGCTTATTTGCATGCTAAGAAAATTCTAAGCAGGCGGTGGTTTCATGGATCAACCCACAACAGCTCTGCAGAGATCAAGTACGTGATGACCTGCCATAAACTGTGTGATGACACAGTTAGAACCATTGCATAAGAAGTGGACCATATATAGGCATACTTTGATTTTCACTGTTTGTCTGTTCTAATCCTGCAGGAATCAGAGACATTTTAATCTCTTTTATTGTTTTGTATTCATTTACATGCAGTGCCCAAAGGCCTCTGGCAAGCAGCAAGAGGGCTATATAAGTCAAATGCATTGTTATTACTACTGTAGTTCCTATCATGGGCCTAATTCTCTTCCCATTGACGTCAATGGCAAATCTTCCAATAACTTCAGTGGGAGCTAGATTAAGCCAAAAATCTATGATCACACCCTGTTATGTTTTATACCAAGAGTATTGTGAGCTCCAGCTGAAAATCTTAGCATTTATTAGAGTACGGGAAACACAGGGGGCTCTAAAAGAGGTTTTGATGATAAATGGGTGCATATACTTGGAAAGCTGTTCCGTTTGTCATTGGAACGTGACAAAGGTGGGTGCCAAAATAAAATCTCCAGAAATACCGAGAAAAAATACAGATTTATAACTTTTCTTTGAACAGCTCAGGAGAGTTACATGGGTTTATGTGACAGTTTTGAAATAGCCTGATAATAATGCACCTTGATAAAGCAGTAGAATACTCAAATGACACCATGGGTTTACAGCTTGTGTGCACTATTTTTTTCCATTTCACCAGTCCTCTTCGTTTAGTGACTCGCAGTATTGCCCTGTCACTTTCAATTTCCCCACTGAGTCCCTCCATTTCTCTCTTTGGTGTTCATCTTCCATCCTTTCCCTGGCCTTCTCAAACTTTTTCCTTCATTCTCGTATCCTCACCTGCTCACCGCTTTCCTTCTGTGTTTTCTGCCTCTCAAAGGCCTCTCTCTCTGTTACAAAGGAACTTAGCCACTTACCACCACCCAGCTCTTCACACTTGCAAAGATTTTTCTCTCTATTGCCAACTTTTGTCCTTTTTCAGGACAAAAATCACATGCTGCTTCCAATTCCTACTTTCAGAACTGCTTCCCCTCCCTCCATCTTCTTGATACAGCTTTTGCTCCTCTTCCTTAGCGCTTTGACATGCCCCCACTAAACTCATTGTTTTTCACATTCACCTTTCCTGACATGAAAGTTCAGCCTGCCTCGTCTGATGTACTTTGCAGCCCATAGATCTGCACTGACACGATTGATCTTTCCTGAAATCCAGAGAATAGGTCAAAACAAGATGGGTGGAAACCCAGCTAAAACCTCAAAACGCTATGGTTAATTAATGGCTCAAAATCAAACCAGCAGCCAGTCACAAATGACATTCCTCCAGGGCTGATATGGGGTCCAATACTATTCAACATATCTTTCAATGATCTGGATAACGAGACTGAATGCCCACATCAAGTTTGTGGATGACACCAAACTGCTAAAAGACATATGCTAGAAGGAGATGAGCCACCACACAGAGAGACCTCAACAGGCTGGAAGACTGAGCCAACAAGATTGCTCTTTAATACGAGGTTAAAACAATAAATGTTTGAGGTTTAATGAAGACAAATGTAAAGTCCTGCAGCTGGGAATAAATAATCCCAAGCAGCAGTACAGGCTGGGGACTGGTTGGCTGGGGAGCCGCTCTGCTGAAAAGGCCCTGGGGGTCTGGGCAGACAGCAAGCTGAGCATGGGCCAGCAGCCTGCCCTGGCAGCAAAGAAGGCAAATTGTGTCCTGGGCTGCATCAGCAAGAGTACAGCCAGCAAATCAAGAGATGTGATTATTTCTCTCTACTTGGCACTCGTCGGGCCACGCCTGGACTATTTCACCCAGTTTTGCTTTCTCTCGGCTCAGAACAGGCATCGAAAAATTGGAGACAGCTTGGTGGATGACAATCACAGATGATTAGAGTGTTGGAGAGCTTGATGCAAAAGGAAAGGTTGCAGGAGTTGAGTATTTCAGCTAAGAGAAGGCCTGTGGGGAATCTAATCACAGTCTTCTAAAACCCAAAAGGTAGTTTTAGAGAGATAGACAGAGCTACAGAGAAGTGTCTTCACAGGGATGCACAGCAACAGGGCAAGAGGCAATGGGCACAAGTCACGACAGAGGAAATGTCATCTAGGCACAAGAAAAAAAATATTCATGGTAAGAACAATTCAGCATTAGAAATGGTTGCTCAGAGGAGTGATGGAATCTCCTTCACTGGGAATACTCCATATTTGGCTTGACAGGGCCCTGGATAACTGAACCTAAGGACCCACTTTCAAAAGAGGGACAAATAATGTCAAGCAGTCCCTTCTAATCTCAGCTTTTCTGTGATGCTGTGAAAGCATGAGGGAAGAGGCACATGTCAAATTGTGGATGTCTCCTCTCAAATAGGCATTAGGGCATTAAGAACAAGGCATGCAGGTGATGAATTAGACATAAGACAGGTTCAGTAGATGACAGCAGATGAAAGCAGATGAGAAAGTACAAATGAAGGGCAATGATCTTTGCAGGCTCTCCTCCCTGATGAAAGCAGAGCTGATCTCTGAAAGGAATACATGAAAAATGCTGAGCTGTTTTTCACCTTAACACAGTGACCAGGAAATTCAGGCATGGAGCAAGACACCGCAGGTGTAGATGTTGCGCGAGTGACGGTTCCTGTCTGAAAGAATTTGTCAATGTATAAGACAGTATAAATCAGGAGGTAAATGAGACTTACAGACTCTCTGGAGAGTGTCAGAGACTAATATAGTATTAGTTAACATGACAGCACTGGTTGGGAACCAGGTCTGGGAACTGACAGTTCAACAGTTGAGGGCCGGGATGTGCAGCCTTCGGTCAGTAGCATGTACCCCTGGATGCAGACTGATGCTGTCGCACCCTCTGGAAGCTCTTGAGCTAAGCTGCCGACAGCCTTTCAGCTCTCACTGTGCTGCTGAAAACTTTCTGGAGCCTGTGATGATGAAGGCCTGAAGCTTCATCTTTGGTGGCCCTGAGACACCTCTGTCACCTAACAGCCAGCTGAGTCATCTTGTGAATACATGGGTGTGGGTTAGTGCAGGCCATTTGCTGAAGTTTCTTGAGCAGCAAAGGGGATGTGTGTGGGGGCGTTCAAGTTGTGTGAAATGTTATTCTTAAGGCATTCTTTGGTACTCTTACTGATGGAGTTATGGCTGATTCATGCCCTTTTTTCCTCTCTCTCTCTTTTTATTTTTTTTTAATTCCTGATAGGTCTGAGATCTGTCCACGCATCAGCAGAAAAGTCAGGCTGCAAGGCAGGGAAAAGAGAGATTGGATTAATGTTACATAGTGATACCTCAGCACACACCACAGGCTCCACACTGCTCTTTGCTCCTCGTCACAGTCTTTCAAGGGATAACTTCAACAAGTAAACTAAGCCTACAAAGATTATAGTTGTATGAAGAGATTTCAGATTGTTGACCAACAAGGACGCAGACTATGTCACATTCGGTGTGCTCGAACACAGGGAGGCGAAGTGTAGGGGACAGTCAGAAAGGTGTAGGCACATCCCATACCCCATTTTTCTGACAGACTACTTAGTTTGTGCCACTAAGGAGAACTTAGGTCTTTCAAGGAGGAACTGCAGGATTCTCCTTCACATGTGCTAAAAATCTTCTGCAAATTTTGGCAGAGGGTTTAATGGCACTGTTAGTGCAAGTCTGTGTTAAGTCCAGGCAGACAGCTCTTCTTAACTTTGTCTTCTTGCTGTGATATGGCTTGTCTGAAATAATCATGTAACATCCACCAACACTGAACAACACAAACTGATCACTCCTGACGTACTCCCAAAAGCCTAAGGTTTCAGGAAACACACCCCTTAAGTACCGTGCCATGTCCCTGGCTTTAAAATGAACCACTAAGTGTAACTTACTGCATACATGGCCTCAAAACAATCTGTGGGCTTTGAGAAGTGACATCCAGCAGCTTAAGAAAAATCACAATACCCTCATAGACTAATCTGCTGGCTGGAAAAAAAAAACTTTCAGGACAAACAGCTTCATAACATTGTATTAATGAATTTTACAATTTGTGCAGGATCATCATCATGCTTTTAACAGGTCCTTCTGGAAAATTCAAAAGAACAAAGGTTATTCAGCATTGTATAGGCATATATCAAGATCAACAAGCCTAGATATTGCAATCCATTGAAGACATGGTTACCCCAAATATCGCTTGTGTTTGATTCCATAACATTTCTGAGAAGCGGGGAATTGCAAAGAGTTTAAGAAGTGACTTGCTTATGTGAAATTACAGCAAATGAGAGACCTCGGCTCTCTTGAGTCCTATGCTATCCATCCTATGGACCACCCTACCTTAGCCTCTAAATTACACATGATGTCAACTCTAGCACACAACTAGAGTCAGGTCCTGCTCTGGAAAGCAAATCTGTAAAATAAATATATTTCTGCTGATATTAAGAGCCATAATACTTTTTTTCTTCCTGAAGTAGATATTTATTCTTATTTCTACCCCTTCTAAGTACTACAAAGCCACATCCATTAAGGAAGAAGGAGTAAGAGTCTGCTCTGCATCATGTATCAATATGTTTTACTGTTCTGCATCACGAATTAATGGTTTTCTGTTCTGCACCATGTATCAATATGTTCTAAATCCAAGGCCATAATCCTGTCTCTCCAGATAGCCTGTGGAAGACAGGGAATGAAAAAGTTTAACTAGAAACAGAACCTGAAGAACGTGTGCTTGCATAAATACAACGCAAGACATGGTTTGGCTGGTTAAAAGGTATGGTGACAATGAAGAAGTCAAGGAGAAGGCAGCTTGGATTTCAAGAAGATCAGAAGCCTGCAGAGCTGGCAGGTGGACAAATACGTCTTGTAAACTCAACAAAATTCCATAAAACCTGCTGTTACATAGACATGAAACTATATCGTGCCATATTTGCTATGCTGTTCTTCAGAGTATGACCTCAGTAGTGTAGAAGGCTTTTCAGCGTGTATTTTGTACTCAGATTTTTTTTTTTTTCTGGTAAAGAAAAGGAGAAAGAAGGAAGAAAAATTCTGATTGCACGTTTAAATTTCTAATTTGTCCTTTCAATACTAGGAGATAAAATCATACTTTCACAGCTGCAGGTTCTGGGCCAGAGATTTTTTTCTGCATGGCTGAGCTTTTAGGACAGCAGCACATCTGAAAACCCAGTACAGATGGATAGCAACAGTGGGCTGAGGTGGTGACAACTGCATTTGAATGGGTCATGTACAATGTTCCTACTGGCACAACAGCAGACCTATGAGAAAGTCAGAAAAATAAACCAGAGTGTTAAAAAAAGGTATTAAAACATAGAAGAAAACACAAGAACTATCCCCAACTTTGTATTGGCCCTGAGGCCAGCTCCTCCATTAGGGGCACTTTGGTTTTATGCCAGTGAGGGCAGGGGAGGGATGGAAGAAATAAATTCTTCTTTGCATTAGCTTACATAGTATGTTGATAATATTTATATCCTTTTTTCTTTATACTCAGTGGTAGAAAATGGTAGGAAACCAGAATACACACTCTTCAGCTTATGGTAACTGCAAGCAGAATATAAATTGCGATCAACATTTAGTTCGGGGGTTCATCACAGGTTCTTATGGCAGATGTTTAGAGCAAGAGACAGTTTGAATATTTCACAAACAGTCTTGGGGACATGGATTTCCCAGCTCCCATCAAGACAGTAAAGATCTGCTCTTTCCACAAGCTATCAAATCATGGTATTTTTTTATAAAGATAGCACAGCATTATGGTACATTATGTGGCAGTTTTCTTCTGCAAGTAACCACAAATTGCTACACACTGCATGTAACCACAAATTGTAAGTACTGCTGCAAGTACTTACACTATTAGTAGTTCCTTACACTAAAGAACTCTGAAATATTGGGTCATACAGGCTCAAAAGCCATCTATCTTTTGAGAAGAAGGAAAAGTAATCGTTGGACTAAGCCTACAGGCACTTAATGTTTTATTGTACTTTAATCAAAGCCCAATTAGTCACAAGATAAATTTAAACAGACTTCAGCAGTAAAATGGTTGTCCCAGGCTTGTCTTACGCAACAGAAGAGTAAAAGAATAATTTTTTTTTAATGGAAAACATTTTTGTTTGAGTTAACATTAACAAAATTAACTGCCAAATCACACTCTGCAAAGGAAAAATATTTTCATTGGCTTTCAAATTTTTCCTGATGCGGCAAATTTGTTATCTTTTCCATCCATACACCTAGAATCGTCCTCTGACTGAGAGGAGTTCGTTCAGGTACTATGTTAGTGCTGTCATTCTTATTCTAATATCTGGACCATTGCGATTGCTCTATAAAATGTGTTTCTGATGGCACACAAATCTTGTCAGCAAATGTACTTTAGTCTGCTCTTAGCTGGTGTGTACTAAATAACTAGCAAATTATGCATGTGACTTCATTTAATATTCTTGGTAAACTATTTATTATGTCTGGGGCTATATGCTGCTCTCGCATTGTCTCCCACCCTTTTCTTTGCACAATTTAGTGATTAATAGTTAAAAGAGACAAAATCTCTGCCAGTTTGAACAAATAGTTCTGGGGACTTGATACAGCTGGGCACGATTCCAAATTGGAGGAGGCGCCAGTAAACTAATGAAGAAATTTACTGATCTGCTCTAGCCATGCAAAAACAGGATTTCATCTTGTACAAACCACGCAGGGTCAGACACAGTCGACATTTAGTTTAGGAGTCCTCAGAATGTTCCTGGGTGTTGGTGATTTCACCAGGTCTGACCCAGTGTCTCTGCTTGCTCCTAGGAAGCACTATGCTGGTAGGTGGGATACCGAAGTTGCAGGTTTTTGAGTCCTCAACACCAGTAAAAATTCCTATGGTACATTTTTTTGTGAGACAAGCTCTGTTAAAGTTTGCTGTGCTGGACAAATTCCAGCTCCAAATAATTTATGCCTGCTTAAGCGACCCGTAAAAAATGAATTTATATGGTTTTATTCTTTGCTTCCAGCACTGGGGCTGCATCTAGAATCCATGGTAAAGATGACTGAGAGGCACAGAGACCTACCAACACAGCTGTTAAGCACAGTGTTTTGTGAATGAAAGCGAGAGATCTCTCCTGTAGCCTAGGGACAACCAAGTCTTAGTGGGTTTGCAAAGGTTAGGGATGCCAAATTCTGCAGCCAACAGCAGATCCACAAATGATAGTCAACTGACTTTTCAGTCTGGAAAAGAGATATCTGAGAACGAATACGATAGAGGTCTATGAAACCATGGTGTGACATGGAGGGGTTGCTTTCTTTTGCAATACAAGAACCACAAAGCATTAAATGAACTTCATGTGATCCAAGTTCTGAGCAAACCACTGGATGTGCTTTGTCAGGCTGTAGAACTGCTTCCTACAGGATGCGCATGCTGTGGTTGCTAAAATTTTACATTGACCAGCGGGAAGCTACAGCAAACGCACAGGTTAAAGGTTTTCTTGAATATGTAGAAACATCTTATGGTTCAGAAAGCTGGAGGCTGGGAGAATATTAGGTAGAATAACCGTATATGTGAGATCTATTCCAAGACTCTTCCCCAGCCTCTTTAGACTCTGTCAGAGGCCAAAAAAACTGAGAAAGTTTCATGTTCGGCTTGACAGTATTGCTACTGCCATGACTACAACCTCCGGACAAACAAAACACCCCTCTGCAGCTAGTGGTGCAAACCAGCTCTGTCTGGTGCAGCGTCTGGCACAGGTGAGCGCAAGGTTCAAATTCCTCTCTGCTATCCTACCTTGTTGATCTGAATTTAATAAAACTCCATGAAATCAGAAGCAGATAGTGAGGAATGGTACTAAAATCTTTGATATTACTATTCAGGATGAAACATTAAACAGACACCTGTAAGAGACAGTGTCATGGGAACAATGTGATACATTTCAACCACCCGCTGATCCTGGCATGTAATCTGTTTTGCTTGCTGTTAGACAGGACACTCTGATAAGACTCTTCACCTGTTGTTGTTACCAGTTATTGGTACATATACCTGCTTCCATGGATTTGCAGCTTAAGGCCTTCAGCAAGACCTGCCACATGGCTTTTTAGACATCATCAGTAGGTCAGTAAAAGCACATTTTCCAAGCGCAGGGCTGGGTACCTCCGATCTGTAAGAGCTGCTAGCTGCAGCTGCCAAGAGAGCATTTAGGATGCTCGGGTTTGCCTTAAAAATGTGGAGCTTAAATGCAATGGAAAGGGGGCTGTGAAAAGATATTAAAAATGAACATTGGCAATGGTGTATGGAAAGAGTAATCAAAGTTTATAGATGTCTTTTATTTAATGTAAAACTGAAACTTCTCCAAATCAAAACCATCATCAGAAATTATTTTTTAAATAAAAGATACTGTGGTAGGCATAATTTGCTAGGGTCCCAACCCAGTGAAAAGGCTTTTGCATGTGGTTAGTTTGTGTTTGCTGGACTGGATCCTCTGTGCAACACAAAGAAAAGCTACTAGGCTGGGATGGGCAATTAACCCTCTCTTCAGCGGGAGACATTGTAATAAACTGCAGGCAAAGTCTAAGACACTATTACCTCTGTAGGATGCCATTGCATGGTTTTTATTCAATCTATGTCCGATGGGCACCTAATTTTCAAGAACAAATCCTCTTCTTTTGTACATAGAAGTCAAATATAGAACTGTTTTGCAGTCTTTCATGCACTCTAAATGAGAGGGGGGCCAGAATACCAGCAGAACTGAATCATAATTCAGAGGCATTGAGGTTGGCCAGAAAATCTTCAGACTGGCACTTCCTAAATCAGGTGCTTAATTTTGCAGCTTGATGTCTTAGGACTTTTATAAATAACAGGACATGTTTTAGGGAGCTTATTTAGTTGATTTGGACTTTTTGCCTTTTATATACAAAATATAAGCAATACAAAATATAAGCTGCTTTCTTGTATCCCTGCACAAATTCCTGCCTGTGCAGCTACTGCTAAATTCTAGACCTACCTAGATAAATCATGGTTTCAAATTTGTTTCACTTACCGATCCTGAAACTGTGCCTCTTTGCGCTGAACCTTGCATTACGGCACTGGGCCTGGGGAGCTGCAGCACCCTCACGGGGCAGCTACAAGAGCAAAGCACTGTTGCAGGTTTCTCTGGCACACGTTCAGTGTGTCTTACGGGGTCCATACTCTCACCACAGCCCTACCGTACTCTGTCTTTTGTTACAAAGTGGCCCGCTCCACCTCACCGCAGCAAACAGGGAGCTCTGCTAGCCCCACGTTGGAGCGAATGCAGTGCAATGTGCAGGTAGAAACAGAGAGAAGAGCAGTATCCAAACGATGAGAAGGGCAGGCAGTTCTCCAAAGACAGGACAAGGAATAACTGAAAAACACAAATGCAAGTATAGCCTTTCCCAGAAGACACAGCTGAAAAAAGAACAAGCAAAGGCCTTTTAGATGAGTTTTTGAATGCATGGGGGTGAAGCACTTTATGTTCNAAAATCCCAGTCTGAGTAATTTCTGTTGTGACTTTATGATCTGCTGTCCACAGGTTCTCACTCCCTTGTTTTGGTAGGGTGACAAAAGTAATGGAGGACAAGGATTAAACCAAGTAGAAGGGGAGCAGAAGCACTTGGGGGAAAAAAATCAGCAGAAAAGGTAGGCCAGCCCAAAGAACAGGGTGTGTATGAGGGACTGCAGACACCAGTAAGCAAAGCAGCATAGGTGGAGCGGATCAGCAGATCAGGGCAGTTGATGCTGAGGCCCTCATTAGTGAGGTATTAAAGACTTAAAAGGACTGTGAGATGGCGAATCTTTGTTGACTAAGGAGCTCATCTCCCAAGCAGCGTGATCTTGAGTTGAGTCTGTCCATGATACTTTCTCCCTCTTATAGAGGATGTAAGTTCAAAGCCCATGAGGCAGAGGGGGACCAAACCTGGATGTGCCCCTGTTATCAGATGCCTGGATGAAAGGGAGATGGCATGGCACTGCAATCCAGCCCATCTCCACAAGTCTGCAAGCCAGCTCTTTCGTTTCCTCGGTTCCTGTTAGAGGTGGTCCAGGCAGGAACATGTTGCTCCAGTTCTGGTGCATTTTCCACAACACCTTTTCAGAGGTTTTTCATGTTGGAAAACAAATCAAAGAACCTCCTACTCAGCACAACCTAAACAACATTTGCTTCTGACTTTTCAGTTTGGGTGGCTGAACTGCACACTAAGGGACATCCCTCTAATACGGTATGAAGCTCTTGGGACAAGGCCAGCTCTCTTTGTTCTATGGCCACCCCAGTATCTAGTCGTGGAGGCAAGTAGTTCACAGTCCACCTAAAATGGACAGCATCAGTTGTTCTTCTCTACTTGCTTCAGGAGACTGTAATTTGCCTTCTGTGCATCTGCACAGAGATGGATGTGGTTTAGCCTTTATCAAGGTCTGAAGAGAACCTTTTCCCTTAGCAAAAACCCAGATCAGCTTTACTTAGAAATATGTGGATGAATCATTCTAAAGGCCGTATAAACAAAAGCGTTCTTCCTGAAGATTTGAGGCAGGACAACGTGGTAACATATTTTTGTAGGAATTTAAATCTCCAGTTATTTCTGGAATTCTTACAGCACTGCCAATTAAATTCACAATTCAATAATTGTGACTATTAATTAAAGGTTACAGGTCACTCACTTTGTATCCACAGTCTGAAGAGCTGCACAAAAACATTTGCTTTGGATGTCTTTTTGAAGCTTGTTTTCCAAGATAAGCGAACAACTGTTAACAAAACTGAATGACATTTTTAAACCAAATTTAAGACAAGAAAATAAACTGGTTTTTAAAAACAAATATTAGAAGACTTGAATAGAGAGGAAAGTCCCTACTTTAACTAAATACTGTAATTAAAATAAAAAGCACAAATCCTAGCAATAGAGCAAAGAGGAAAAACATTATTTCACCATCCCCTTTGGAGCGGGCAAGGTGAGACAGTGGTACCTCCTTTTTGCAGATGAGAACTATAACGCACAAGGCAGCTGTATGCATTTTCAAAATTTAGATGGAGCCATCAGAGCCAAGGTGAACACCCAGAACTGCCAGGATCCTCATCACGGACTGAGCTTGCCTGACTGTGCCACTATTTAAGATTCACGGTACTGACAGAGACGCCTGGGGAAAGTGGCCCTCACCATAACTAGAGGTAGGCACTCGTACCAACACGGCTGCCCACCAGTAGCTGAATCCTAAGCGCATCCTGGGGCAGCGCTCACTGCTTATTCAGCCAACGTGGCATCTTGCAAAGCCACTGTGTAGGGTCAAAGGCACAGGGGGAAGGTGCAGAGGTAAGCACACATCCCCCCAGGAACTAGAGTGATGCTATCAAAGTATTTCCCATAAATGACTAACAACGAGCAGAAGTCATAGCTGCTATTAAACATGCAATGATCTGGGACCTAGAAATATGTATCAAACCTAACTATCTGTACTGCAATCATGCATTTCATGTGATTTCAAAGACTGTGGGGGATGACATTTCTGTCTCTCCCATGAAAGTTAGTGCTAATTTATTACAGATTACATGTTGATGTTTACTTGGCAGCGGTCCCAGTATCTCTGCTAACTTTGTTTCAAAGGAAGACCAAAATATCTTCAGATTATCGTCCCTGTGGCCACGTAGTGGGCACCTGAAATCTGCAAATTATCACATGGCCCCTAAAAAGCAGGCACACTTTTGAGTACCGGCATATATAAAGACCTGGTGTGGCAGCACTGGGCTGCTCTGCCCCGCTGTCCTGTCTCCCAGTGTAGCCAAAACCAGAGGTCTTGCAAAGACCGCAAGAATACAGGACTGCAGCCCAGAGAAGCCAGAGGGCAAGCCTGTGCTTCTTGCTCTAAATCAAGGGTACGACAGGAGCCTGTGGGGACAAACCCAATTGGCTTCCTCCTGGAAGGATGCAGCCAGAGAGCCCGCTGGCCGCAGCACAGGGCACAGGGCAACCTTCAGGCAGGCGCTTGCAGCTCGTACCGAGTCCCCGGGTGCCAGAACTTGGCTCTTCAACCTGGGCAAGAGTTCACCACTACTCAGAACAGACAGACATTTGAAGATGAAGAAGGGAGTCACCCTCAGGTCTCCCTTTTCAAGCGGAGATTGTAACAGGAAAGCCATTTCCCTAACAGAGCAATGCCTTAATTCTCTTCTGACTCCTCTGGTGTCTGCACATCCATCACGGCGTGATTCTGCAGGCTTTATCATATTTAGTTAAATGCTTGCCTGCATTACAGATTTTCATTTAGGATAACTACAGGTCTGTTTTTAAAAAACTGAAATGTGATCTACCAAAAAGTAGATGTTTTTAAGTTATCCATTCTGTTTTAACACCACACTTTTAAGACAAAGAAAACCACTCAATTTATTTTAAACTAAGATTAATACTTTAGCTTTGTTTAAATACTTAGGATTTTCTTCTGAGTTTAATGAGCTTAGCAGTGCTTTTACAGAGCAAGTGTTTAACATGTGTTGACCAGCAGGATAAATTCCACTGAAGAAAATTATTTAAAGTTCCATAAATCAGAAAAGAATTTACAATGTTCTTCTCTAATTGCTGGGAATAGTTTGAATACAAGAGAAGAAAAATGTATCAAAATAAAAAGCATATTATAATATATTGCAAAAAAAAATCTACAGCATCATTGTAGTAAGACCAATTCAATAATTCACTCTATACACAATATCATGGAAGTCCTAATTCGGATTGTATGTGGTAGTAACACAATGCCTTCTGCAAGATGAATGAGCCAATTGTTTGGGTAAAAAGGAGTAGAAAAATAAGGAAAAGCCTCTCACAGTACACTTTCACAACCTTTATTGTCCAAGTCAGAAATAAAATTACTAGACTTTTTACAGTCTGTCAGAAACTCTTTCCTATAAGAATGTGTCTAAAAGACGTATATAGGAGAAGACTGCTGGGATTTCAAGAGATTCATGAAGAATGTTTCTTGTAATGCCAAGATAAACTACAAAATAAATGCTTGTATGGGAATTAAAACTCTGCTGAAGCAGCACAGCCTGACTGGTATAGGCACAACCACCCATCTTAAAATAATTGTTATTATTGCATTAGCACATGAAAACTTAATGAGAACTTAAGCCCCAAACTCTAGATAAGCCTGTTCACAATATGAGCTAAACACATCTGTGGCTTCAGGCTAGGAGCATGGTAGAGAAATAAATCTCCATGTGCTTGCAGGTGTTAAAAATCAAAATAACATCCAACATCCAACAATTTTGTTTGGAAATCTGTCACGAGCCAAAGTTTCACATTTTTTACAGGTTACTTTATTACTCATTTTGCAATCACTTGCCGCATGCCACATGCAGCATTCTGTGAAATAAGCTAACTAATTACGAAGTCCTGAACTAGACTCATATCTATGTTCAGCACAAAATAATCTTCCTCCTGTTTGTTCACTTTAAAGCCAGATTTGGAAAATAGAGATGGGATACAATGAACCTGGATTTCTGCAAGACATCAGAGGACTTTCAAGCCTACAACTAGCACTACCAGATGTGAAGGTTTAAAGCTTGCCCAGCTTTTGAGATATCCTAATGATGTCATCTATGTCCTTAGAGGTCACTCTGCACGTTGCAGAAGCATAGCCCAATGGAACACGGCTGGCAGGTTGTATTCTAAAGAAAATTGAATATGAGGTCAAAGGGGATGTTAGAGATCAGGATCCGACTGTGACATAAATGTGCGTGGAGCTTACACAATGCCTGCATTCTCCTGACTCCTGTCTGCCTCTGACCAGTGCTAATAGTTACGTCTGTTCAGACAAAACATTGCACTTGGTTTGAAAAGGCTAATTAATCTTCCTTAAACTCCTCTGTCTGGTGCTCCCTCCCCTCCCTTGTGCTGGTGCTAGAAGAGGTTGAAGACTCAGTGCCAGAACTATGCTGGCCACTCAGATACCAGGATGATGAAAAATAATTTCCCAAACAGGAGGAGAATGCTGGAAGTACAAGCAAAACCTATGCTGCAACATGGCAAAAATGACAATCTAAGTGACATGGGTCTAGAAGACACAGACATCATGAGGTAGCTGCACCAAAGCCTCTGTATCAGACAGGGTTGAGAGGAGCAAGCTGATCAGGAAAAGGAAAATGCCTTGTGACTTGGCAACTGCATTTCATAACATTTATGCTCTAAACTGCCTGCCTGTTTGCCAAAAATCCATCTAAGAAAAAAACCACACTGGCTATTTTCCCTTCTTGATGATCTGTCAGATATCTGTTGTATGGAGAGAGATGGCTGGTGGAATGTGAGATCCATTTAAGGAGTGAATTCTGCAAAGAATACACATGGGTAAAAGCAAATGGAGACTGTGCTGTGAGCGTGGGGTTGCGCTGGTCCCTACTGGTCCTGTGTTTTCTGAAGCAGCAGAGGCCTTCTTCGTGTCGCAGCGCATCGTTTGCATAAACTCAAGCTACTTTAAGCACGAACGTAACTTTTAGGAGACAGGAATGATTCTCCGGGTCAATTTATCATTTCACCTGTCATATTTTCTCTGTTCAAATGTTCTGCCTAACAAAGCATCTGAGGATGTCTGGTGGAACTGTCTGAGGATGTGTGGGTTACTGTGCCATCTTCAAGGCCAAAGCTATTGAAGGGGTAATGTCTGCATATGGGGCAGAAGAAGGGGTTAGTTCATTTAGAGAAGTATCTGTTAAATATGGATTCTGTGCCTTGCAATGCAACAACCTTTGCTTCAGTTAAGAAACAATTGACTAGATGTGACCATGTAATTCAAAATTTCCTTTTTTCTTCTTTCTATTTAAAATTTTTTATGGAAACTTGTTGGCATAGCTTTTCAGTCTGTCATGCATACCACCACTAATGAGCACAACTGCAGTGGGCTGTAAATAAAGACACACATTTAGAACACAGATGCAGACAGACTCGCTCTCCCTTCCTCCCTCAAAACCACAAAGGATGACTGGACCCCACAGTCACTGCCATTTCCATTGATTCATCTGCAGGCAGCTTTGTGTGGATGGCAATAAACACAGCGGCACTGGATGGGGTTGAAAGCATCCATATTACAAGACGTGGATGCTCTCAGCTCCTCGCAAACTGGAGTGGGCATGCCATTTGGCCGGTAATTTTTTCTCCCAAGGCATATTAAACCCTCAGGTTTTTTGAAATCCTCTTTCTCATGTTTAACTGCCATGTCGGTGGCCTCTCCTTTAGCTGTGGCGATAGAGCCTTACCTTTTCCAACATTGCAGGGTTCTTTTGTGATCCCCAAAAGACATTTTTGTTGCCACACCAAACTGACAACGGAGCTGGTGCTTTGTTCAACCTTCTTTTAGCTTACGGGAGGTAGATTTGGGTTACTGCAAAAGTATCTCGACAGTAACGTTGTGCATTTGAACGCGTTTGCTTGTTACATCTCGCAGGCAGTGTTCAGAGTGAACATCATACAGAGAACTGGCATTGTAATACATCACTGTCAACAAAGGGACTGGACTACATGGATCCTTGTGTAACCTGGCTATAGGACACAACAGCTACAAATAAAAGGATAGAGAACAGGCGTTAGACTGTGGATCCTTGGACAGAAAATTAGGTGGATCAGCACTGATGAGCTGAGATGTTGAATGCTGTTTTAACAGACTGTTTTGAACATCCACATAGGGAATCCTATTTTAGATGAGCTGAATTTTCAGTGTTTAAAATACTGTTGCAAACACAGGGCTTTAAGGAACGCCTGAAACCAGGCTCTCCTGTTCTTCCTGTTGATTCAAAAAGCAATAGTCTCAGGTGTGAAGAAGTAACAATTTTAACAAGCTAGAATTTGATCCTTTTGTGTACATAATTAATTACATATCTTTTAGCACAGCACTATTCAGTGTTTTGACAACACAGCTGGCAGTATTTCTTAAAACTATATAATTGTAGAAAGTCTAATTGCTTCCTGCTTGCTATCAATGGATGGTTTAGCTCAAAGTTGTTTAGCAAACACTTCATTTCATCTTGTAGCTGTAATGTAAAATCAGTATAGATTACTTTTTAAATGTAACTGATGCTGCATTTGTCATTGGTGATGACTTGCACGTTCTGCATCTGAATGTTTTGTAGTAATCACCTTATGGGCTAAGCTTTTCAGTTTATATTCTCACAGCTTTTTTTTTACTTTATTCCTAAATCAGATGAAAATTCTATTATTTTACAACTGTAAGAAGGTAGGTAAAATTTTCTCCATTGTTAAAATGTTTTTTCATATAAAAGTATGAGTTTGATATTTTCTTCTGATGCTTGCTACTGTTATGAGGTATGTAGTGGGAGTGCACAGGAAGTTGAAAACAGGAGAAAAATTATAATTTTAGAGAGCAAGCACATCTCCCTAATTATACATTGATCTGCGTATTGAAGTGATTTCAGTTCCCTGCTCTGTCACAGACATCTTCAGCGACCTGAACTAAGGCCGTTCATCTCCTTAGGCCTGAATTTCCCTATCGGTGTAACTGGGCAGTGGTCTTTCCCTGCCTTTTGAGCACCTTGATAACCTCTTACACACCACAGACTGGGAGAGGCAAAGTACTGTTTTAATGAAGACTGTGTAAGCGCTTAAGCAAGTGAAAGCACTTTGTATGTGAAGACCTCCTGTCCCAAGTTCCCCATCATAAAAAGGATGTATGCCTTGAATGTTTTACCCTGCAGGACCCCTCAGGATACTTGTTTCACTGTCCAAAAAAGTGTTCTGCACTTAAGAACCTCCTTTTCAAATGAAATAGTATCAGTACAAATAGCCAAGTTAATATTTTTCATGTAATTATAGAGAGTTATGTTTATTATTTAAAATTAAATCCCTCAGAAAATCATAAAGAAAAGGATTATAGAAGTGCATTGATGCTTTTTCACTATATGCAGATATGATTCCATTGCTAAACTCGGATTTTAAGATTATATTAATTTTCAGTAGATAAACCAACACATTCAAGAGTTTTTATTAGACACTGCCTGCAAATACTTGGTATTTAAACTGCCTCTAGCTGACACTATGTGGAAGCTGCAGCACCAAAATTCCTGATTATTTTTTGAAATCCTGACTTCAGAACATCAGTTCCTCTTTCTGCTTCTAGAATATCATTAAAAAGTTCTTATGTCTTCACTAATATCTGCAGTGTTTGGCATGTATCCTTCTGATTTGTCTTGCTACTACTATTGTAATTAATCAGGAGATACAGTTGTAGAAGATACTCAAGATACTTTGATCTCAGCTATACAGGACAGCTGTAAAGGCAAGAATATTCCTGATCAAGTGAGTGACCTTGAAATAGATTCTGTGATGGTGCTACTCAAATAGGAAATTATCAGTTTAAGAAGTGAAATTTAGCTCAAGCTAAAATTATTTTTATGATTCTAAGAATATGTAGCTTTAAATTTCAGGGGAAAAATGGAATCGCTTCTTAGGTGACTCTTCTGTCACTTTTGCAAGGTCTGTGCGACTGCTTTGAAGCTGCAAAAAAAGAAAGCTGCATTGCTTCGTTTATATTCACTAAGAGACGAAAACAAAAGCAAGCGTGTACGTAAGTGGAAATACAGGTAGTGACAGTCACATGCAGCCTGGGTAAGAGACTGAAGGTCTACCACAGGTTGCCAGCCCAGATGAGGCACCGCAGCATATATGATGCAAGTCCCTGGTTCAACACTGCTCCAGCTGGCAGCAGCCACCACCTCACTGTCTGGGATTTCAGTATACACAATAAAATATACCCATTGCCCATCTGCTCATGCAGTTTTTTTCAAACTGCCTTGACATATCTGTGCAGCTAATTGTGTGGCTCTCTTTGGTGGCCCATTTTCAAGTCTACGCTATTCAAGTGCCTTAATTTACAACAGAACAAGATAACAAGCCAATATAGGATTGCATAATTAACATAATCTCACCAGCACTTACTCCTATTACAAGAAATTTAGGAGAACTTGTTCAAGATTGTTGAAACATGGTAGGTAGATTATTCTACCTTTTAAACGCATCCAGTGGGAAAGACTAGTTTCATTCTGCAGGTAGAGATTGGTTTTAGTTAAAGATTGGTGTAAATAATCTTAATGAGACTGTTTCTAATTAATTGCATGCTCATAAGCACCTTGGGCCAAAACCGAAATGTAGCTGCCAAAGTTTTCATAGGCAATCTGCACTCCCCGTAAAACAGTCAGTTTTTCACTCTTACTGAGCCCCACTGCTCCACCTCACTACGGATGCCCGAACACCCCTGAAAATCAGGCTGCATTTATCGAGGTGGGTGAATTCAAATGTAGTCACCCCAACGGTACGCTTCAGTCCCAATACCTGAGGTCCTCTGACTGCCCACTAAGGCCATGAAATTGCATTTACCAGTCTTTCCTAACTTGCTGTTACGTAATTAGGAAGATGAGTTTTCATTTCAGTTTGAATTTCATATGTGTCAAATCGACAATAAAACCTCCCGGCAGACTGAAGCCTAACACAAAGGCACTGTACTTTCTTCACAGAGGGAAGCACCATGAACTACAAAAATCCAGAAAAGGCACTTATTTAGAGAATAATGGTAGCGTTGGTATACTTTCCAGTACATAGTCAGAACTAAAATAGCAGAGGCATCTTCCTCCAGAAAGTAACAGCTGTAAGTTGTTTTAGATCTTGGAGGGATGAACTGAAAATCATCCATTAATGTCTGAAGAAAATGTTAATATTTTTTTTAAATGTTCTGGCTAACTTAACATGTGTTACTTATCTGTTTCTCTTTCATGAACTTCATTCTCCGAGTGCTGAGATCCACGTCCCAACCATCGGAACCAGAAACCTTCAGCAAGTCTTCAGTCGCAAGCTCTTTTCCACAATTGCACGCTTCATTTTACCTACCGACATAAAAGGGCTTGGAAAGTGCCGGCTCAGATACAAATGTTCTCTCAGCTACCAGATAGGGTGTTAAAACAACTGAAAACTGGTTGAGTGTTCCTGCATCGCTGTTAACTGAAAAAACACTGTTCCCATTCTTGAAGACTGCAGGTATAGATTTCAAAAAGCTGACACTATGAAAGAGTAAAAGTTACTTCACACTTATCTATCCTAATTGATACATAGAAAACCCATATGTAGTAGAAATCAGCTTTTCTCCTCTATTTAAGAGAAATACTCTGCACCATCAGAGTTGTCAGAACTTTCAAGGGTGTGGCAAAAGCCAGCTGCTGGAGGTGGAGGACTTGAGAAAATGAGCAAAAGCAACGGGTAAGTCCCTACATCATGAAGGTATTTTGTTGAAGAATTTATGGGAGGCTTGAACTTTTGGGAGAGTCAAGGCAAGGTGGAAAGGTCAGTAGCAGTTGTGCTTTAGAACCAGATCTTATCAGCACATTGGGTAGTGTTTAAGGGGAGGGGCTGGGCCAGCAGTTATGTCCTATGGAAAGATCTAGGTGAGGTTAAGACCTGCATAAAATTATGGAAAACTGTTGTCCAATAACTTATTATCCCAGGCAACAGTGAGGGAATCCTACAAAACTTGCCTCTACCGTACTAAGACCAGCACTAGTATTGCATGAAGTCCATGTGTGCTCTGACCTTTATTTCCATATTCCCAGTCAAATCCCTCACCATTCTCCACATAAAATCACATGCAATCCTGGCAACAATAGGCTATATTTATATAATTTAGAAATCTTTGTCTGAAGATACCCCAAAAATCAACTGAAACTTTGAAAAGTACAGTTCTCTCTGTATATTTCAATGTAACTAAAACTGGCCTTGCTTGATTGAAAACAATTAGGTTGTGCAATCATTTGGCTCCATTGCTTTTGAAATACAGGATGCTCAGCCACATGAGGGGCAGGATGATTTTGAGCTCTAACTGGTCAAATCAAGGAATATCATTTGCTGTTACAAGAGCACCTTCTACTGCCTGTGTAACAGCATTGTGTTAGGAATGCTAAATCTCACAAGACAGGTCCCTCTGAACCTTCAGTCTCATCAGTGCCATCCTAAGAACTTTTAAAGAACGATCTCACTTATAGTGTGCAAACAAAATTATGCAGATTTTGGACTACTTGTATTTTTAGAAATAAAGATTCCTTGAGCTTCAGTTCAAAATCCCTTGTATTTCCATGCTTATACACTCTGATCCATGCAGATGCTTTCCCCACTTTGTCATAGATTGTACTTACGTTGAATTTCTAGATCCCACTTCGTGTATGGCTGTTAATGATATTTCCAATTTTGCTGGAGTGGGGTATCACATAGCTCACAAACCACCTATTAATAAGGCAGTAATTTTAATTACAGTATGCTTCCAGTATTTAAGCATATGTATTTTACGTTCTCAAGGAACAACAGCGTCCTGCCAAATTGTGCACTAAAGGAACTCCAAATGTTGTTCAGCAACATGCTACTACAACCATCAGATACATTTAGCCATTACAGATTTATCTGCCAGGGAATACTGGAGCTTTTCTTTTTTTTTTTTTTCCCCCTTCTTTTTTTTGTCCTGTACCCTCTTGATAAATCTGTCCAAGTTAATATTGAGTATCCTCACCTAAATGTCTCTTTCAGGGGAAAAACATTCATTCACGAGCTGCATGTTAACTATTACATTAAGCAATTCAATTGCAATATGACACAAGAAAGAAGCTCTGACCTTAATAAACCTCACAGACACTGAAAGGGATGACTCAGCAATTGAATGCAAAACAATAGGCTACAGAAATCATCCACTAAATCATTAAGGGGTGACAATCTTTTGTGCCTTGCAAAAGACTTGTGTGCACTGTGTTATTTCCAGCCTTTCCATGAGTTATTTACTTGTTTCTCCACTAATATCAGGAACCATTGCTACAAAAAGTGTACTGTTGGTGCTTATGCTAATAGTGAACACCCTCACTGGTCCCTCAGTCACCAAGTAATGGCCATTAGGTAAAAGAGAGGCTGTATCCTCTTCAAAATCTGTTCAAGTTTTCTACTGTAACTCTTAACTCCTTTCAATTTCATCCTGATGTGTTTCCCCTCTGCTGTGACATCTCCCCTGCACGATCTCTCACATACACACTTACAAAGCAATTTTCCCCAATTACACCTGCATTTCCCTTGTGACCTGTTCCTTCAGCGTCCCCTCTCCCACACAGTGTGACATCTTCCCAGGGAAGGCTGGTCTCACCCCCCAGGGACTTCAGGGGATGACTTGTCAAGTCTGCAGGACTGGAGGGAACTGCCAGCCAGCATTACTGAGCAGCAACTGTAGGAAGAAGAGGATGCTGACAATTAGAAGAAGGGCCCAGAATCCTGAATCCATGGAAGACTTGATAGGCCACCTGTTGAAGATAGACTTCCACTTACAGGAAATAATACTTTTAAAGACACTGAATCCCAAATGTTTCTCAAAAAAAAACCCCACTCATTTTCAGATCCTCCTCTGCCAGTTCATACGTAGATAATCTACTTTTTTTTTAAGGATAAATCTAAGGAATCTTGAAAAATCTAACTCAGGACTCTGTTCCAAATGGTTCATATTTCAGACACGCTATGCGAAAAACAGCCTACACAAAAACTCAAAGAGCTTATAAACTAAAACGCGTGGCCACCAGCAAGCAAGTAAAGAAAAGAGATTTTTGTTCTCTTGGAAAACCAGCTTGGGACTGGCTCTGCATTACATCTATCTGATTCTGGTTTCACTCTGTCATCTCCAAAGGTAAGGCTTCCTGGAGCTGTTCCATGAATATTCTCTCTAACGATGTGCATAAACACTTGGAGTTCACTGTGTCGTTCAATTAGGATGCAACAAGATAGCCTTGTGTATATACTACTGTCATCCCTTTGCCTAACACTGCCCCAGCACACCTAAACATGAAGTGAGAGGGCTAACAAAATAAATTTTGGAGATTATTATTCAATAGAAATCTTAGCAGCTCGTTTTTGCATAACATTTTCCCTAGTCAAAATTCAGCCCAGTTCAGCTTTTCTCCCTTTTCTAAGAGTGTCTGGATATTATCAAATGCTTGCAGTTAGGCTAATTCTGCGCTTGTGTGAGCGAATTCATTTTGACATGATGCTAGACTTGGCACTGGCTTTGGGTACATACCGCTGGGGACAGGTGGAATTTCAATAATAACTCTTGTCTCCTTGGTTGTGTTACAAAGCTAACCTGCGGAATCCAAGTAGATGAAGCAAAAGTGTGGTGAGGTAAATTGTATTTTGCAGAGACTGAACTTTTTTATTATTGTGTATATGACTTAAATCCCATAGACGACACTAATTTTACCACTTTTTACGTCGTGAATCATACAGAATAGTCATTTGCTTTTATAACACTTATTTCCTTTGCCAGCTTCTAAAACTATGTCATAAGAGCCCGGATATAACAAGAATTTTATAGAACATTTGTGGAATGAAAAATTTGAGGAATTATTGCAGTTTGTTTATTTCTTTAAAATGAACTGCAGTATAAAGCTAGTTTAACTACACTTGAAATATTTCCCCATATGCTCTAAATAAGTAGCGCTGCTGCACTACACTGGTATGAACCGGATGAGGGTGACCATCTGGGGCCACTTCTCACACAAAGGGAAATGGCTGAAAAATTTCATTATTTAACATGACTGCCCTAACCATATCACTACTCCAAATATAGACTTTCTGAGACTTCGAAGAGCTTGGCTGGCTGTTTGTAAAAATAGTTTCATTCCCCCTCCCACGAGCAGTTCGGCAACACAGGCTAGCGACCGCTCCACTCAGTCTATTTTTGCCACCGTGTGTTTGTGCATTGTGTGTTGACAACTGTAGCATGTTTGTACTACAAACCGTGTTTTGAATGAGGGCTTAAATCTGTTCATTTTCTAATGTGAAAGGAATGTTGGCACAGCTAGAGACAAAAAGAAACCCTTTTAAAAAACCTTCCTGCATGAAGAAAGAAACTTCTCCTTCGCAGTAAATGTGATGTGAATAGAACAGGACTAATTGTTTTCCTCTTGTTCTGGCACATACGTTGTAAATTGGGTATGACCACATTTAACTGCAGCATCTATTCAAATTGGTAGCAAATAATTAACCACTAAATAATAGTTTTATTTGGGAAGGAACTTTTGTACAGCCCTTGCTGTAGATTCCAACACGTACTCCTCGAGTGGAATGCTTATTCAGTCATTACGCCTTAAAAGACATCATATCTTTAGATATACACACACACACTGAGCAGACAACTCCAAGGTAGGTACCCTAAGTGACAGACAACAATCTTTCACCAGATGCCACTGCAAGGACAAATCTTTTTTCTCTCTGTCTTTGGTGGAAACAACAAGGAGTCACAGGCTTAAACTGAAATGAAAGCTATTCAGGATGATAGGCATTTTGAAAAGTCCTTTCTAATTATAAGGAAAAAGTAGAAGTGTAACAGATGGCCTAGAAAACTACAGAGCCCGCATCATGGATATGTTTAAGGAGACACCATGCAGGCATCTGTCAGGAATGGCCACAGTGCTTTCGGTCCTGCCTTGGATGGGGGAATGGAGTGCCAAATCCCCTCAGGTGGATGGAAGTGGGCGTGATGGTAGATCTAAGCATCTCTTCTGTTTTCTCACCAGAACATGGGTCAGAGAAGACCCCTGTATTCGCCCTAACTCTGCAGGCCTCTCCAAGACTCCTCTGTGTCAAGCGCTCCACGTAACGCTGAATCTGCTCAGCAGTACGTGTAGCCCCTCCACCCTCCGCGGCTCTTCTGCACACAAATTTGCAGGTGGTCACCCAGAGCAAGCCCAAAGCTGTCCTCCCTGTGCCACTGTGGCCATGGACCTGCTCTCCCACCATCGGGAAGAGAAGGCTGGAGTACCTAGTCAAGATGTATGCCGCTCAGGCCCTTGGCAGGTAATTTTGGGCAAGAGGAGATGGTCAGAAAATAAAATACTTCCTTCTGTGTCTCATACGTACTGGAAGACGTGGCGGTCTATTAGGTATCTCCCTACATATCTGCCCTGTTCTTATGCTCTTGTCCAGGCATCTGCTCTTCTTCCCCACCAACCCCACTCACTGGGACGATCCCCCTCGGTGGATCCCATCTGCGGGGTGCCTGCCGAAACGGGAAAGGAAGCGATCCCACGCATCAGCTGCTGAGCTCCTGCAAACCCCCAGGCCCCCAAAGGCAAGGGGTGAGCTCGGTGCCACGCCGGCTCTTCGTGGCCGAGGATGCGCAGGACCACGCATGGCACCCAAGGCGGGTAGCCATGTCACTTGCACTGGTGGGAATGCAGAGGAGGGGGAGGAGAGAGTTACCACGACAGGAGGAGACCCCCCAGCAGCATCTGTGTAGAGACGTCTAGGGGGGCTGCACGGGCTCATCCCCCCAGGAGGGAGCTGGATGCCTGCGCTTGGTGGCAGACAGACAGCTGTCTTTCACGTATGCAGTGGCCACACAGGCAGGCTCTCCTGCAGCCCACATCTCCAGGGGGACTGGAGCCAGACTTGCCGTTCAGATCCCTTCTCCGGAGCTACGAGCCAAAGACCTTAACTCTTCCACAATCCCCAAGCACTCCCCTCACTCCCACTCCACCACCTTTGCAGGTGAGGGGCGTAAAACATACACAAAGCTGCACATCTGGCAGAAGCACTGGCACAGGACGGTGGCGGATGTGAGTGGCAGGGAGCAGGGATCTGGAGGATCTCCCGGAGGGACACAGCCTACACCCTGACTCGCAGCATCCCCATCAAGGCCTGGCATGCAGCTGATGAAGAGCTTCCAGTCTGGTTTCCTCTAAAGAGATGCCTCTTCACACATACTGAAACCACTCTGTCTATTGGACCAATGCATGGTAAAACAAAGGCAAGAAGTTCATTTTAAAGCCCCTCTACAGCTCCAGAATAAATTGGTAGCACAGATGCAGCCTTAACGTACAAATGTCAGGTGAGATTCTCTTATAGTCTGTTGAATCTTAGAAACACAGGATCATAGGATCATAGAATCACTGTGGTTGGAAAAGACCTCTAAGATCAAGACCAACTGTCAACACCACCATGCCTGCTAAGCCGTGTCCTGAAGTGCCACACCGCAGTTTTTGAACACCTCCAAGGACGGTGACTCCACCACCACCCTGGGCAGCTCGTTCCAGTGCCTGACCGCTCTTTCTGTGACGAAATTTTTCCTAATACACAATCTGAACCTCCCCTGGCACAACTTGAGGCCATTGCTTCTCATCCTAGGCCACTTCCTCTCGTCCTGTTTCCTCTCATACTTTTGCTTTTTCTTTCTGTGAATTCGCCACAGCAAAACATGTTAAGCAAGATGATAATAGGGATGATAATACAAAACTTGTCTGTGCTGTTTGGAGCAGGCTGTCAGAAGCCATTAAACATTACCATCAAAATAAAGAAAAATACCAACATGAAGATCTCCAGACAAACCGCTTTTACTGCAGAGAGCGCCATTACTTTTACACCAGGTTTTTGGTGATTTTCCAGTATATTGATGTAGTGCATTTTCTTCTTCTTCCTTTACATGTGCATTATGCATTTTAACTGCACTAAAATAAAACTACGGTTGTAAAGTGAGGTATTCAAATGTTAAGGAACATAAAATTTAAATTCAGCTAGGCAATTTTAATTCAATCCCTTTGTTATTCCATTAAAAAGATGGTCAATCTGTCTTCTGCATCTTCTTCCTTCACTATGTTTTTTAATGTAAATCATCGAATTGACTAATACATGACTATGCATAATGATCCCATAAGCAAGGATTTGCAGGGACTTTGGAAAATCTCAGCTGGCACTAAGCTACTTCTGTCAGTACTAAATGTATGCATGTCATACATATTTAGTAACCTGAGTTCTTCATTTATACATTCCTTTTCTGCCAGGACGAAAAAAAGAAATCTCTGCTGAGGTACCAAAACTGAGTATTTCATTGTCTGTTTGTCTAAATAGCTCTCCATTTCTAGAAGTCTTTTCAAGCTAGCTGCTGTTAATCAATAAACAAATATTTGAGGATGTTTTCTTCAGGTATGGGCTACTGAGACAGAGGTGGAAAAGGGCTGAAAGAGTGACGAGCCATGCTTCATTTTTTACTTTAATTACATCACTAATGTTTATTACCTGTATTGTTGAAATTTCTAAAAATATCACTTATATTCCAACGTCAGCATGATATGAGAAAAAATACTTGAAAAAAGAATTTTTAGAGAAACTTGCTGTTAGTGAAATGTCATAAAGTCAAAAGAGATCTGGAGAAAAAACATTTCAGTTCATGTTCTGGATGGGCCAAAACCATGAAGTTCTGTCACTTTCATATTCTCTTATTCAGTTCTTCCAGTCTCCCTGAAAATAAGCAAAAAACTGCATCTTAGCTGGTAATCCAAGATGTTCATCAGGCTGCTTCGTACATTAAAACAGTGTTGCAGGCTATCTGACATGGAGAGTGCCCAGTCCATCTTTCATTATTCACACAGTCACCCTTCTTCTTTCCCCAGCAGCCAGGTTGGCTGACCCCCAGAAATCTTCAGCCTCTCGTCCTTCATTATGGCAACCAACTGCCACCTCCAGCATCCACCTCTGTCCCCAGAAAACAAGTTCTGAGCTGAATTCAGCTGCTTTTCTGAACATCTTGCCGCTGACTAAAGGCTGACATCTTTATCTTCATGAGATAAACCCCCTGTCGCTTCCTGACCTGTTCTCTTCCTTCTTCCCCTTTATTACACGACACCACGTTTGCACTAAAACTAGCCTGTTGACTAACTTCTGCACAACTTCTTGTTTCAGCTCAGTAAAATTCACTCAGACCTAGAGAAAAGTCAAATTGCTAGTACTGCTGTATTGTGAAAATGTAGCAGGGGAAACTTTCAACAAAATGTTAACTTGTCAAAGAGTTTAATGGATTTTTGGATGCAGCTAATGTTGTATGCAAATAGTTCAAAGGGAGGGTTTACAAAGTTATATATAGTGTGTGAAGAAATATGACTCTTCTCGTTAAAAAGTGCTTTTGCCATAAAAACAGTCCTTATAAAGTCATTGCATTTTGATGCTCTTTCTTCTCTTGGGAAAAACACTCCTTCGCTTGCTCCATCCGCATCTGCACAGAGCTAGAAATTACACTGGAAATAAAATATTTAGTAGCTGGGATTTTTCTGTTCTTGGGGTTTTTTGCCTCTCAGACTGGCAGGCCTGGGAATGCTGGGAAGACATTGTGGTCAATTGTTTATGGGGAAAAAAAAAAATGCCTTACTTTTTCACTCATTATCTTCCTAGTCGGTTAAAACATAGCAATTTCACAACTTCTCATCCAGCTTTCCTTACCCAGAACACTGCTGGTAGGCGACGCAGGACCTAGGTTGGTCGAAAACGAGAAAGACACAAAGAACGGAAGATGATGGAGGATGCTGTGCAACTTCAAATTAAGATCTTGTCTTCTTAGCAGAAACGTTTACAAACATGCCAGTAAGGACTAAGGGTTGAGAACACCATGGAGTTTTTAGGGTTTGGGTTTTTTTTTTCCCTATTCACCACCATCGCAGGTGGAACAGGGGCTGCTCCACAGTGCAGCCGACCCTGGCCCCTGGCTGCTACCAGCACAGCACAGCGCCGCGTTGACATTGTCCAGCCCACTGAGTACTGGGGAATTCGCTTTTTTCCTACTCCCTCTGCTACGGAGTGCTGGAGATGCTCATGGGTGGATGGAGAATAAGCACCCTTGTCCAGGTATGACTTCATACTGCGGCATGAGCAGCAGGATAAATTCCAAATTCATCTTTAAATGAGATGTGTCGCACACGGCAATCTGTCTGCAAGCGGTTTTGGGAGGAGGAACACAGGCTGGGCCTGCTACCTTCTCTCTTTACCCCAGTGTACCCTCAGTGTAACTGCGGTGTACCCCTGGAGTACCACTGGTGTACTCGAGGTGTACCTGAGGTGAATCATAGAATCATAGGTTGGAAAAGACCTCTAAGATCATCAAGTCCAACCATCTGCCCAACACCACCACGCCTGCTAAACCATATCCCGAAGTACCACATCTACACATTTTTTGAACACCTCCAGGGATGGGGACTCCACCACTACCCCGGGCAGCCTGTTCCAATGCCTGACCACTCTTTCAGTAAAGAAATATTTCCTAATATCCAATCTAAACCTCCCCTGACGCAACTTGAGGCCATCGTTTCTCACCCTATTGCTGGTTACCTGGGAGAAGAGACCAACACCTGCCTCACTGCAGCCTCCTTTCAGGCAGTTGTAGAGAGCAATAAGGTCCCCCCTCAGCCTCCTCTTCTCCAGACTGAACAGCCCCAGCTCTCTCAGCTGCTGCTTATAAGACTTGTTCTCCAGACCCTTCACCAGCCTCGTTGCCCTTCTTTACACGTGCTCCAGCCCCTCAATGTCCTTCTTGTAGTGAGGGGCCCAAAACTGGACACAGTACTCCAGGTGCAGCCTCACCAGTGCCGAGTACAGGGGCACCATCACCTCCCTGCTCCTGCTGTCCACACTATTCCTGATACAAGCCAGGATGCCGTTGGCCTTCTTGGCCACCTGGGCACACTGCTGGCTCACGTTCAGCCGGCTGTCCACCAACACCCCAAGGTCCTTTGCCACCGTGCAGCTTTCCAGCCACTTCCCAAGCCTGTAGCGTTGCATGGGGTTGTTGTGACCCAAGTGCAGGACTCGTCACTTGGCCTTGTTGAACCGCGTACACTTGGCCTCAGCCCATCGATCTGGTCTCTCCAGATCCCTCTGCAGAGCCTTCCCACCTTCCAGCAGATCGACACTCCTGCCCAGCTTGGTGTCATCTGCAAACTTACTGAGGGAGCACTCAATCCCCTCATCCAGATCATTGATAAAGAGGTTAAACAAGACCAGACCCAAAACTGAGCCCTGGGGAACACCACTTGTGACCGGCCGCCAGCTGGATTTAACCCCATTCACCAGCACTCTCTGCGCTCGGCCATTCAGCCAGTTCTTTATCCAGTGCAGGGTACACCCATCCAAACCATGGGCAGCCAGTTTCTCCAGGAGGATGCTGTGGGGAACAGTGTCAAAGGCCTTACTAAAGCCCAGGTAGATGACATCCACAGCCTCACCTTCATCCACTAAGCGGGTCACCTGGTCATAGAAGGAGATCAGGTTGGTCAAGCAGGACCTGCCTTTCATGAACCCATGCTGGCTGGGCCTGATCCCCTGGTTGTCGTTCACATGCCCGGTGAGCACACTCAGAATGAATTGCTCCATAATCTTCCCCGGCACCGAGGTGCAACCCCGGTGTACCCCCGGCGTAACCCCGCTGCACACGCGGGTGCAGGCTCGGCCGGCAGGTGGCGCTGCTTCCCCGGCGGGGCCCGCTTCCTCTCCGCCGCCGTGGGCGCGTCCCTGCGTCCTGGCCCACGCGTCCCTCGCAGGGCCGCCGGCCCTCTCGTGTGCGCCCGGGAGGCCGAGCCGGGCTGCCTCGATGACCAGCGTGACCTTGGGCGATGTGTCTCACCCGAGCCGAGGCCGGCGTGGCTCCCGCGGGCCCGCCTCCTCCCGCGTGCCGCTGGATAGGCGGGCGGGCTCGCGGGGGGCATTCCCTGCGCCCTGAGGGGGGTGNGGGCCCNGCAGGAGGGGGGGGTCTGCTTTGTATCAATTAGCGTCCNTGGCCTTTAAAGCCATTCATTTGCGAAGAAAAGTGTCTGCTTAAATTGATTCTACAGTCGTCAGGTGGCTCCAGCGCTCTAGGGCGGCGCCTGCCCCAGTGCCTGGCTTCCGGGTTGTTCATTTCGGGGGGAAAAGGAAGTTCAGCTCGCTTCGCATATGGCGGGAAGACCTTTGACGCCATGGAGTATTTATGTCTTTGTTTTCAGTCATTCTTTCGGTGCGATTTGTCTCCTTGTGTTTACCAGAACTGCCAGTTCACACAGCTGTAGGAAGGCGCCTGGTGTTTGCTTCCTGTTTGTTTCCGTATCTGGAACCGTGATAACGTCCCCAGGGCCGGGAAGGGCAGCCCTGGTTCCTGCACCCTCATCAGGCGTGGAAACATCACACCCTGAGCGCAGGCAGGGGAGCAAAAACAGCCTCAGGAACAACCACGAACACACCAGAGTCAGCTAGGAAAAATCTCCTCTCCCAGCCCTGCCTGCGGCCACTGGTAAGGTCCAGGGCCGCTCGCATCCTCTCCCTGCCTGACGGTCTCCGCCGACCAGCAGCAGCCCAGTCCCAGGGTTTGCTGTGCGACAGGTGGGTAGGGAAAAATAACTGCTGAGCAAGAAACCTCTCCACTCGTTTCAGACCTTTGTAAAAGTGTTGTTCCGATTTGCACCATTTCCAGTGAGAGTGAATGGCACTTTGAAGAATTACATCAAGGCAAAATATTGTATTTGGCATTGAAATTCAGATTTGATAGCTGGTTTAGAAATGCCTGGACCACACAGTCAGTGCCAAACGCTACAGTTTTCGTGTTCCGTAATATTCTTCAGTAATTGCTCCAAGTCTGCTACAGAGAAAACAGTGCACAATCAAGGCGAATACTAATTGCTAATACTTTGACCAAAGTCATATGATTTGGCTTTCTGATTTTTTAGTTTCAAAGCTTGTTTTTGCTTTATTTTCTGTTGTAAGAGTTCTCGATGCGAAGTGCCACTTACATGCTCGCCGCGGCTCCTGAGGTTCGTACGTGGGCTGCGTAAGTAATAACAACCAAGGCGCGGTAAATTTCCTGAGGATTAATGACCGTCTGGGAGGAGATGAAGGTCAGCACCACAGGCAAGGATCATTAACCCAGGCTGGTCATTAATCTCAAGAATTTACCTCGTGCCAAGGTCAGTATTGTTATTTCAAGCTGAAAATGAAAAAAATGTGGCCATATGAATTTTTGTTTGATAGGTTTAACTGTAACATCTAGCATATTTTAGAAAAAAATAATTTTATTTGGGAGAATTACATTAGCTAATCACACCACCCGCCCACCTTTCAGTGTTTGATGAGTTTTGCTTTCTTTAACACACATACTGGTCTATGACAGGCAGAAGGGATTTATAACGTTCTTCTTCCATGTGCCAGTGCTGTGGACCTATTAAATGGTGGCCTTGTTTATCCATCTGTTTACAAGTTTTGATTTCCATCCCAAATTTTATGTCCTAGATCTTACTGACATCTCTCACACAATATTTGTTTGATTGAACATCTGTTCAAGTTATTAGAGTTTCGAAAGTGATGTTTCAGAAGATTGTTGTATGTAGAGTGAGGGCATTACAGATAACTACAGGGTTTCTACAATTTAGGGAGCATTTATGCCCTTTAGAAAGCAGCACTCTCTTTAGAAGAAAAATAAAATGGCAATTTTTATATCTAACTTAATATTCACATTCGCATTTACTATTTATTATTTATCTTCTGGTATTTAAATTAACACTGCCAATTAATCCTTTCTGTAGCTATACATCCTATTTCTATGTCAGTACACATATGCTGGCCTTAAAAGACTTCAGATTCTCCCTGATTAGGAAGGATCCAG
>Ga0065711_1026451_pt1 | contig 70131 bp, 40 predicted proteins | sample Hoacrofraction12_FD_59098 | JGI IMG/M metagenome (GOLD analysis project Ga0065711, IMG submission 59098) | Hoatzin crop microbial communities from Cojedes, Venezuela - Epithelial fraction 12 v2 (version 2) | ecosystem: Host-associated > Birds > Digestive system > Esophagus > Crop | place... | reverse complement strand
CCTGGCACGCCAAGCCTGGGCTCATCCCTAGTGAGCTGGGCGATGTCCCCTTCCCCCTTCGAACCTAGTTTAAAGCCCTCTCAATGAGCCCTGCCAGCTCGTGGCCAAGAATCCTTTTTCCCCTTTGAGACAGCTGCGATCCAGCTGTTGCCAGCAGGCCCGGTGCTGTGTACACCTCCCTGTGATCAAAGAAGCCAAAATTTGCCGGATGGCACCAGTCCCTGAGCCACCTGTTAACCAGGTGAGTTTTCCTGCCCCTTTCAGTGCTGTTCCCTGCCACTGATGGGATGGAGGAAAACACCACCTGTGCCCCGATCCCTCAACCAGTCGCCCCAGTGCCCTGAAGTCCCTTTTGATGGCCTTGGGACGTCTCTCTGCGATCTCGTCCTCGCCAACCTGCATTATCAAGAGGGGGTTCTGTTTGTTTGTCAGTAGTTTCCTTAACCTTGTGCTGTTTTGCTTAACAGCTTTGCTTTAAATTACTTAAAATTCACTTGGAGGGCTGAAAATTGTGTCTCATTTAAAAAAAACAACAACAAAACAAAACAACGAAGAAAAAAAAAAGATTTGTTTTATTACCAAGATCACAATGAACAGCAGGTGCTGTAATTTCACTTGGTGTATCTCTGCTTCTAGGTGAATGCCAAGCTACCCGTTGGCACACCTGATTACATGGCACCAGAAATGCTCACAGGGTTAAATGGGGATGGCAAAGCTTCCTATGGTCCAGAATGCGACTGGTGGTCCCTAGGAGTCATTGCATATGAAATGATTTATGGAAGATCTCCGTTTACTGAAGGGACTTCAGCAAAAACTTTCAATAACATCATGAACTTCCAGGTAGAGAGAACTCTTTCCGTGTTCTGGAGTAAAAAGGCTGTAACTAAAGACTGTGCTTTTACATTTGAGAAAAGAAGCTTATGGATGTCTCTTACTTTGTCATATTCATAAAATATTTAGAAAATATGCTTTATGTTGTTTTTAAATATCTCTGTATTGTAGATATCAAGTTATTTTTTGTAACAGGTGTCTAAAAATAATTATCTGCAGTGTGTGAATTAAAAAAGATTTAGCTGTCCATCTTGGACAACTATAATTGCAACACTTCCAAAATAATCTGGAAAAGTGATTGAAAGGATGAATTGTGGATTGATAAAGTTTCTGAATCTTACTATGTGTGTCTGGATAGTAATGGCAAGGGCTAGCTATGAAGAGCTGCAGAAAGACTCGAAGATACGGATTGTCTGCATGATTAAAATGTCACGTGAAATTTAGTGTAAATAGATTTAAAACAGTGCATATAAAGGGAAAAGTATCCCAGCTTTACCTAGTGGTGGGCTCAAGAACAGTATCCTGATGTTATAATCTATGCAAATGTTAGTTAGTCCAACAAGCAGTGTGTAGAATGGCAGGAGTTAGTAGCAAAGGGAAAAAAAAAAACCAAAAAACAACAAACCCAAAACCCAACTCATGTGGAGGGGAGGAAGTGAACAGAGAATGGTTGCCTATTGTCTCTTCTAGTATGGGAATTAGAGGCATCAAACTAAAGTAGCCAGCAGTAACTACATTACAAACGAAAAAGAACACTTCATATAGCACATTCTCATGCTGGTGAGCCGAATGGTTTTATGTGTTCAAGGACTGACTAGAAAGACTCGTAGATGAAGAGTCCATTGAGATCTGACAAATACAAAGACATTATCCCTGGTTCAGAAAATCCTAAGCCACGAATCCTTGGAAGTTTGGGAGAATTTTTGGGGAAGGAGAAGTGTCTTGTTTTCCATTTGTGTATGCCATTGACCATAGTTCAGCATAAGATGGTGATACGAGTCTAGCATTTGTCTCGCTGGGAATGGCTGTTCTTGTGTTCTTACCTTTACTGCAGTAAATGCATATAAAAGCTTAATTGGAAAAAATGCACAATACTTTTATTTGTATGCTGTAAATACTTACCCTTTGTGCCTGACGTATCTCAGAATAATGAAACTTAACCTTACTGTTCTGGGACTGTTTTCCTGCTGAGCAAAAATCCTTTTCTTTCTAATGCAGAGATTTCTGAAGTTCCCAGAAGATGTGAAAGTCAGTAGTGAATTTCTTGATCTGATCCAGAGCTTGCTTTGTGGGCAGAAGGAAAGGCTGGATTATGAGGGACTCTGCTGCCATCCATTTTTTTCTAAAATTGACTGGAATAATATCCGTAACTGTAAGTAGAATAATACTGTATTTGTAAACAATTCCTGTTTCTTTGGGTAGCATGAAAATTTGTACAATGTGAGTATTTGTGTTTGATCTGAGTAGTTATTCATAGTGAAACAGGACTGTGTCCTGGAGCAGGTGTTTTTAACAAAACAATTCTTTTTTGGATGGAATATGTTAACATCTCTCAGGTGCAAATTGTAAGTTAAGATGAAGTTTAATACACCTCTGTATGAATTTCTGATGCGATTGCCATATTACTGCAAGCACTAGCATGGAAAATCAGAACGGTCCTTTCCATGCCCTTCCTCATTCAAATGCTTCAGTATGTTCTTTCAGGCCTTTTCCACCTCAGTTTGCTTAATTTTGGCTTTATCTCATTATGTTTTGTTGTATCTTCACTTTTCTCTCTTTCATTGCTTGTGATCCAACTTCATTTAAGGTTGCTTGGTCTTGTGATTTTTGGTTGGTTTTTTTTTTTTTTTAGCTCCCGTAGGTCATAAAATCAGCAGTTATAGGGGCATTGGAGGTTTTCCTCAAAGTTAATGTGGCTAATATATGACTAATTTTTTTGCCAAAAATCTGTTCATTCCACTAGGAATAGAATAAAACCAGCGAAGCAGATAATTTTCTATGCAGAAAGTTGTTTCTAATACTATGGAAGCATTGGAATTTAGTATTTGGAAGTACTGAGGCACCAGCTCCATGGCCAAAGAAAATGATTTGCAGATCATCAATGATCTGTGTATGAGTGCCTGACTTGTGCTGGATAGTATTTTAAATTATTTGGACTGTGAGATTATCTGGGTGAGGAACATGTCTGCCTTATATTCTTTATCAAATATGCTGTAAGAGCAATGATTGTGCTCCCATTTTCCATGATAAATTGCTAAGCCAGAGCTGCTGCTTTTGATGGCTATCTCAGCACTTCAGCTGTCAGCTCCACAGAATGTTTACTCACTTTTCTGTTGATTCATTAATTTTGAACTTGTGGAGCTGCTGTTCTGTTAAATTCCATTGTTTCTGCCCTTTGAGAGCCATAGAGCCTTGAGTCTTTTTCATCATTTTAGCATACTTTTCCCAGACTTCAGCTCACTCGGCCTTCTTTCCCCAGAGCCACACCTAAGCCACCAGTTTCCGTTTCTGAAATTTTTGTATTGCATTTGTATCATATTATCTCAGATCTGGAAAAAAAAGGCATGTGAGCATGTGTTCTGGTGTTTCCTTGGCAATTGTCTGTCAAGTATTCACACAACTGCACAAGTTAATTGAGTGGTTTGCCATTTCATGTGACAATGGTGATACTGATGGACAAGCTTGTAGGCAGCCATGATGTCATTATAACGTTGAAATAATCATTTGGGATTTAAAAACTCCCATTTCTGTCTGCAGATGGCCAGTGGATTGCATCATTCCCTGTAATATCCGGACTGTGAAGATTCATGCAGTTTTTGACCTCTGACTTCGTTGTTATGTCTCATATTTCAGAAAACCCCACTGTAACTAGCACAAAACACAGCAGTCTTCTTGCTTTTAGTAGCAGATTCAATGCATCACCTATTGCTTTGCTCTCTGCAGTGGTACTCCATTTGATGGTTTATTCAGAGCAGTGTTGCTATCATTCCATTCAAAACCCTTGTCAGGTTTGACCCAGGCTATCTAAAAGCGAAAGGTTGCTTTCTTATCTTGACCTCCGCTGACAGTGGTGTTTAACTGGAGCAATGGCAGCCTGAGAAAATGAGGAAACTACTGAGTGCTGGAAGAGGTCACAGGATTTAGATTTAGATTAAAGAATCTCAATTCCCCAAGTTAATCTAGTAAGAGATTTTGGGGGTATGGAATGTTGGACTCGATCTTAAAGGTCTTTTCCAAGCTAAATGATTCTATGATTCCATGATTGTTAAATTCTCTGTCAGCACAGTCAGACTTTCCCCTAGTCCATAAAAGCAACGATGTTATTTCTGTTTCAGACTGAGAAAGGTAGGGAAAAAATTGGTACCCTTGCCTTGCAGGTATTTGTCATGCTGAGAGTTCCACGATAACCATTCTTAATGCACCGAATTTGGTTAAGAATATGTCATTAGAGGGTTTTCAGTGTTACATTTTGTTGTTATGGTAACCTATGCAACACCTGACTTTTCAGTAAACCCCTTCCCAAAAGACAGTTGCCTCTGATAAAGCTCCCAGCTTCCTTGGGTTCAAGTAGCCTGTGTCTGTAGAAGCAGCTCTTAAGTTACAGAAACAGAATCCAACCATTAAACCTAAGATCAGGTTTAACTGGATTTGTCTCAACAGGTAGTTGTCCCCTTCCTTGGAGTATTATACGGAAACGTATTTATAGATTCTGTTCTCTGTATTTGTTGATTTTTGCTATTTAATGACTTCTGAAGCTTCTAAAAAACCTCTCCAAAACCAGACATCACCACCCCCCCCCCAAGCAAAAGAAAAGAAAACAAAACTTTTGAAAGATTGCATTGATTTGACAGAATTTTCTGAAAATATTTTGGAATTTATTTACCTAGAATAAACATATTTCTCTCTGTGTTTCAGCTAAATGATCAGTGTCTAAAATCAGAGGTAGAGAATGGGGGAATGACATACTTGAGTTATCGGCAGCAAGGTTGCGTTCTGTATAATTTGGGGATTTTGTGAATCACCTTTTGTTGTTTAAAATCTATAAAATACATCAGCTGTTTAATTTGGAACCAAGAATCTGCCTGCTTAAGGCTAGCTGAGAGACAGTCAGAAGACTTATATTGTCAAATAAACTATATATATCTATAGCATAAAGAATCATTAATTTTAAGAATTGTGTTGTAGTTGCAGTCTGAGAGGTCTTAAAAATGAAGTGACCTATTTGGACTTGCATGAGGAAACTATATATATGAGAAGAAAAGACTTAATGTCTTGTGTAAACAGAAGAACTTTTGGTGTTGAAAACTGGTTTTTAGGCTGTCTACTGCTACTAAACAGGCAGGAACCCAAATCTCATTGTTCATAAGTCCAAGACTTTTCCTTATCTTTATGAACCTAGTGTTGTCATTCAGTGTGTTAACAGTTAAATATTGTGATTTTTCATTTCTTGTCTTCAGAAAAATGTGTTGCCTTGTTTCTCTGAGTGGCGATCACTATCGTGTCAACTTGAAGATCACTTTTATTAACAGAAATGTATGTGTTGGATCATTGTCTTGACAGAACAGAAAATAAGATAATATTGTATATGCTGGTTATAACTTGTATAATGCCTTTTATTTAAGTGGTCTTGGAGAAAGCATCCTTAAATTACATCACTTAGACTTTCTATTTTTTCTTCCATAATGCTTTACTCAAATAGGCCTCTGAAAGCCTGAGGCCGAGTAATGCCTAGCCTACTTTAAAAGGCTGTGTGGATGCTTTTCCTCAGAAAGCATATATAGATCACCTTGTAGATCAAGAAAAGACACATTTTTATTCATAAGAAACGTTCTGTATTTCCTTTAAATTTCCTAGTTCAGTAAAGTCTTTCACTGTCCCAGGGGAAATGCGGTATTGCTTTCCTGAATTTGCATGAAAATATTTTGAAAGGATGGAAAGACCCGATTAAGGCAGTGTTCCTTGAACTAGTCATAAATACATATGCTAGTGCAGAGTTTAAAAAAAACCCAACCACCTTCTTTCCATAAAAGACATTTTACCTAATCTTAATGATAAACCGGTTGAAGTACCGCAGTGTATCTGTGGTGAGTTTAGTTTCTTCTTTTTTCTTTTTTTTTCCTTTTTTTTTTTTTTTAATCTTAGCAACCTACAACACCCCCTTTTCCTCTGAAAGTCATTCTTTAGAACAGATGGAAGAGGGTTACATCCTTCCACAAGTGGGGAGGTATCTAGGCAAGCAATTGGCTTTTTTAAAACATGCCGTTCTCTACAAGATACTTTAAATGGTAAACAGAACATGTACGTTCGTTTGTAACATATCGGAGACAAAAAGAGGTCTTTATACCCAACCAGTTTGAACGAGTAGAAGCATCAGGTTTATTGTCTTTTTCAGTAATAGTTTTGACTCCCTTTTGGGTGAGCCTGAAAAATTTTTTCACCCTGTCAGATGCGATGGCAAGTTTTTAATGTTTAGTTCTGAGAGGCTTATCTTGACCTCTACTAAAGGATTCTTCTCTTTAAAGAAGCAACTGATAAGCACATCAATGTATTTGCATTCACCAGTCTTCGTCTCATTCTGAAAATAGTATAGTTGTGTGACAGTCCTCTGATTTTAAGCAAGAAATAATAATTTAACTAGAGATTATGTCACCATTTGACCCACATTTTTGTCTGTTTTAGCATGTTTTGACAAGACTACTCCATTTATTCTGTAGATATTTTGGGCATCAGGTGAAGGACTCAGTCTTAGGAATAAAAAACTATGAAGAAGCTATGAAATAATTAACAAAATCAGTCAGAGTGGATATAGCATTTTTTTTCTTAAAGATATTCCCTCTTACTCCTAAGTGAGTTTTTCTCCAGAGTCCTGAAAATTCTGAAGAAATTTCTTCTCATTTTTAGTCATTGTTGACAGTTCAGGACCACTTAACATCTAGAGATCTAGACTGTTCTAAGTTCTCTTTTTAGTTGCTACTATTTCTTGATACAAATATTGTAACAAGGTCATGCTGAAAAGTTGCAGAGTTTTTGCATTGTTAATCATGGATTTTTAGCGAAGGCAAAATAGAGGGCAAATGATTTTTTGTTACTTTCTAATCTAGTGTTCACAATTTCTCTTCTTCGTTCACATCTTTTATTAAACATTAGATGAAACTGTAGTGTAAAACATTGTGCTTTTTAAACCAGTTTCCCACCAGCCCCAAAGGTTTGCTCTGTCTTGCATTCGGTTTTATCTTTTTGCGTCCGTTGTTCCCCTACTGAGTGCTTTTCATCTTTCTATGTGCATGCTGATCTTAGGCCTATTTAAATTATATTTTCTTTTATGCATGTGGTTGGACTAGGAATTCTTATTGTTGGTAAAAGCAAAGACTGTCTTTTTAATTGCAAGTGCTTGAAGATGACTCTTCAGACCTTAGCTAATTTCTGGTGAGAAGTAAGGCACTAGATCTCTCTTTCAAAAATGAAGTTACCTGTCAAACTCTGAGGACTATAGAACAGGATTGTTATACCACTATGAAAAGGTGGCTATATTGTTTTTTGCTGCCTCTTTAAGAAAGATTCTAGACTTGCCCAGACGAAGTGAATAGTTTGCTGTTTTCTCTACTACTTTACCTCATGGACAGTATCGGTCTCCAAAGACAACATTAAAAACCCCACAGTAACCCCTTCCTGTAAGAGGATTTGCAAAGTTCTTTCAGCAGAGGTCCTCAACTAAAAAATATTAATTCCTGCGATCTTCCTCTGCTATGATTTAACTATAACTTTGGACATATATTTGCATTAAAGATGATATACTTACAGACTGCTTTCTGTTGCTTCTCTGGTTTTCACCGTTAAGAACATGTGAAAGACTAGCTGTACATTATCCTGACATTAAGTGAGTTTTTTAAAAAATACAGGTCCTAATCAACAATCTGTATTCCAAGATTATGTTTACAGTACATAAATGTCAGCATTATATTGGATCTAAATTATATATTAGAACCAATAAAATAGCAAAAATTAATAAATTCATTATATTGACAGAAAATTGAAATGTTCTGGAGCCAGTAAGTCAAACTGCTTACTATAGAACCTATTTAATTTGTATATTTCCCCTATTTATCTCATTGCAATGTACTTGGAACTACTGTACGTGAGCAGCATCATATCTGCTGCGTGGAATTTCTTCTCACCTCCCTGCTGGGGCGCAGCGTCAGGATGGCTCCTTGGGGAGCTGCCGGCAAAGCCTGCGTGTGGAGCTGTGCTTTGGCAGCTTATACAGACAGCTAGTGGGGGATTTTTGGGCTATTAATGCTGGTCTGGTGGGTAGTTTAAGCGTACGTTTGCCTAGAGGATGAAGAGTTAACAAAGCGAGCTGTGGAAGGCTTTGGCAACCTAGAGGGAGCTCGCAAGCCCCAGCCCTGACTCACTGCCTGTGTCAGTCAGAGCAGCATCAGCATCTGTCACGACTGCAGGCAGGTAGGGTTAAACCCCGAGCATGCAGGAGCCAGGAGCAGGGAGCCTGCACTGCAGGGGCTGTGATGTTTGCTCCTGGTTCTCCAATTCTCAGCAGCCCTTCAGCTACCGGAGATCTATACTGGATCCATGGTAACGGGTTTAGCACATTACGCTTCCATCAGCTTGTGACAATGGGCTGTGTGCTAGCTGCTGACTGAAGAGCTGTCTCCTTTGTAGAGCAAAAAAGAGATTAGTAGATTTGCAGTGAGCGAGGACCTGAGTGATGAAATAAATTAATTAAAAAAATAAGTCTTAGAAAACGTGATTTAATGAGGCAGGAATTGCACAGCAGGCTTTTACATTCATTCCTTTCAGACACGTAGCCAAGCCAGCAGGTAGCTCGGGTGCTGCACATCATTGAGAAGAACTTGTTCTTTTGTTCTGTGGGTTAATTAAACTGAAGCAAACACGAGAAAATCAGTTGAAATTAAATAACTGCTTAACAAGTTAAGTGGTACCAATTTAGAAATTATAGTAAGAAATGCATTGTAATTCCTGCTATTTATACCTCTCTTCAGAGCTGATTGTATCAGAGCCAGACTGCAGTGGTGTCCCGACAAGAGTTCCGGATCTTTAGCAAGCTCTTTTAGAGAAATAAAATCTAACTCATATTTCTTCCCTTCCTAAAGACCAGTTACCTTCTAGTGGCTATAGTTTATTAGAATCTTCCAGGAGAAAGACCAGTTTGCTGTTGATTAGAAGCCTATGCTGGGAAGATTCTTGATAGTATTAAAGGGTAGATACATCATTTAGCTGACTAGCAAAGGATCGGGCTACATTCTCATGTAGTGTCACTAATTGAACAGGTTGGAGACATTTTCTGGATGAATCGGAACTGAATTACTTTTAGCTATATTACAGTAATGATTTTCTTATCCTGGTGCTATGATTTGATTCAATGTATGTGTTCAAAAAGCCCCCCTAACCTGAAAAACAAAAAAAACCAAACAAAAAACAATAATCTCAAATCCCCAACCTAAAACCCGGTTTAATCAGTGTGGGAGACGTTCTGCCTGCAGAGTGGTAGCCATGTTGGTAGCTTAAGGGTTAATCTCTTGTTGCTGTAATACGATTTGAGAGCAGCAGCTCAGTCTGCTTGTGTTAGCAAGATTAAAAGCAGGAGCTGCAGTGCCATTGCAAGCACTGAATGAGTGGGACTGTTGCAGAGTGAACTGTAGCTGAATTTTGTCTTTTCTTCTTGCTTTTTTCACCAGCTCCTCCCCCCTTCGTTCCTACTCTCAAGTCTGATGATGACACCTCAAATTTTGATGAACCAGAGAAGAATTCGCGGGTTTTATCCTCTACGTGCCAGTTGAACCCAGCAGGCTTCTCGGGTGAAGATTTGCCGTTTGTGGGGTTTTCATTCATCAAGGCATTGGGGATCCTCAGATCAGAGTAAGTAGGAATTATTGCTTAGGTGGGTAGGACTGTTGGAAAAATGCAAAGGTTTGTTACGGTGGGAATGGTGTGTGCGTGGGGAAAAGCTGTTTTAACTGGACTGTACTCTGCTTTAGGGAAGCTGCCAGATTCTGGTTTTATCTGTTGCTGCTGTGGCTTGTGCATGTTTTACCGTTCTGTGGTTGTTTCTGGGATGAGGGGGAGGGAAGGGAATGGAAACATTGATTCTAAACCAGTTATTGTTAAAATTGTTGTTCAAATACTTTTAATTAGTTGTTGCAGTTTATCAGGGAGCAGTAGGTGATTGCATTACTGGTATTGCGGTTCCCTGAAAGAAGGAGAATACTGAGGAGTTCAGAGATGGAAAAGAGGGGGTGGTATTTTATTGGGTCAGAGAGTGGGCACCAAGTGCTGGGGATGTGTGAGGCTGAATCAGTGATCCACAGAAACGGAGCTCCGCTAATCTAGGAATGTGCAGTGATGGGTCGGTGAACAAGAGAAGGAGCTTCACGGCAGCTGACTGTGTGCTGTTGAGTCAAGTTAAATACGAAGACTGCCGTATTGTGTGTTAAGAGACTGGAGGTTCAGATGAAGTATGCAGGATATGTGTTTGCGGAGGGAGGTAAAGATCTAGAAAAAATGGTTTTCAGTTAAAAGGAAATGTGCTTTCCGAAAGAATGGAGTCGGAGAAAAAGAATAATATATATAGTATGGTATATACCATTTGGTGTGGTAGGTGGTTAGTTTCTGATGACTGAGCTATTGAAGAAGTATTAGTGCAGTACGTTAAGTTGGGAAGTCCTTAGCTCAGTATCATGAGGCCTCTCAGGCATGCGATGGCTTTAGCTAGGTTAGTGACTCAATGCACTAAGGTGCTGTGTTTTCATGTCAACCATTGTTCATTGCTGCTAGTTAGTTCCCTTAAGGGACTTCATTGTCAATCTGAGTTAATCAAGTTTTCATTTTTTTGTCATGTTGGTTGTGATAGTTGCTCTGCGGTAAGTGTGTAACCAAATCTGGTGATACTGTTGACATCTTTGATCTTGCCCACGCTGTGAATCAAGGTTATATGATGGTTATGCCAGTAATAAAAAGGGAATCTTTGACTGTCCCTCCTCAGCAGAGTTGCTTTTATGACAAAAGAGGAAGGAAGGGCGAGGACATAACAACCAAAAAAGCATTCTTTTGGTGAAATGATCTAATATTGTCAGCAGAATTTGGAAAATTGAATGTTATATCTGTAGATGCCTGGGGTTAAAACCTATCTTGCTTTAGAAGTGAAGTAACTTACTGTGTTATCTTTTCTGCCTGGGGAACTGCAATCCATCTGTCAAGGCTATATGATCTAACAGTCAGAAGAGGCTCAACAGTGACCATATATGTATGGTAAAAATGTATATGTAATCTGGGCCCAGGACTAGAACTGAAGAGGAGCGTGAGGTAAAGTCTCAGGAACAGTGGTATAACTGTGCTGGAGGTTGAAGGCTGAAAAGTAATATGGATATAGCAGATTGATTGATACGCTTTCTTTGTAGAGCTAGTACCGAATATGGATGTTGAAGTTAGATTTGAATTTTGGTAATAGATGAGAAGGGGTATAGCCAAAGAATACAGAGATTAATGTGCTCTGGCTGCTTGGCGTGGCCTGTTTTTTCCTGAGCTGGAACAGAAAGACATTATGTACTTAATTTTCTCCCAAATAACTTTGATATAATTAGATCTTACTGGTTCCTTTTTTTTGAATGAGATCTCAATGAAAGCACTTTGATATTTTTAGCAGTAAATACTTGCGTTTGTTCTAAGACGGTTATTTAAATATGGCAAAGAGTGTATGGAAACTTGAAAATATTTGTATTTAAATAATGCAGTGACTAGTTTATTCTCGATATCACTGCAACACTGGGCCATAAAGATAACTTCTTACTTATAAAATATTGTGTGGTGTATGTTTTACTTGAGGAAATAAAGTACCGTTTCTGTCCATGCTAGCTTGAATATCAAATTCTAGATGGGGAAGAGAACAGTAACTGGGGGGTAGGCTTATCTGTTGTGAATCTTGGGATGTCTCCTCTGGAAGGTCCTAAGTCATCAAGTTTATCAGTTCAGAATTTTTCTTCTTAAAATCTTTCCTCTGAAAGTCTAACCCTTATGGTTGCTAAGTGATGCAGATCTGTTTTCCCGTGTCTGCAGCATGATAGCTCTGATGCCTCTAGTGCTGCTCATAGTCAGGCCAGGCAACTGCAGAGTGCCATTAACAAGGTCCTTCAAACTTTCATTGCTTTTAATTTCAGGGGTGTCAAGCTATGACGTTTAGGGTTATACTCTTGCCCTTGTTCACTGGACAGTGACAAGCCACAGCTGAGCTAGGAATTTCAAGTACTTCAGAGAAAAGGCAGTTAAAAAAAAAATGGGATGGAAGAAGGGCAAAAGTAGTTCTCTTTTCCTTTCTCTCCTTTCTCCGAACTGTTTAGGGTTAGAAGCCACTTAGACCTGTTGCCAGAAAATATATAGTTGGTGTGTCATTTAGAAGGGTCCATTGAATTAAAATGTTCTGTATGTTCCCCCATACCGTGAGTTCTGGGAAGAATTTGTGACCCTATAACAAATATAAGGTTTAACAAAAGAGCAAAAGGCGTGACAATAAGGTGTCATAGGAAGGAATCGGGAGAAATCAAGAGCATTGCTTATGTTCTTGTACTAGCGAAATATTTCTTAAATAAATTTCCTATACGATTCCAAGAACTGGGATCAGGCTGCAGAGAAAGACCAGCTAACTCCTTCTCCTATCATGGCCATCATCTTGATATGGGGGAGAAATGCCTGTCTGACTGCAAATCTGGCTGCTGCTTTGGCTGCAAGTGTGTGACTGTGACAAGACAACAGGCAACTGAGAGTTTAATTCCATTAAAAGCCAGCCCCACCTTACTTCCTGTCCCTAACTGTGGCGGATCTCCAGTGCTTAGAACAAGGGAGAAAAATCTTTAGATGCCAAAAATACGCATCAAGTGGCAAAAGAAAATTGTTTTTGTCCTTTGCAGGTGACTAGCAGAAGCCCTAAGGCACAAGAGAAAGACATTATAAATTGAAGGCTAACCAAATATACCAAAATACCTAATAAAAATAAATACCTAATGAAACATACCAAAATACCTAATTAAAAAAACCCCTAATTAAAAAAAATAGTTTAGGATGTAAATTTTTGCCTGCCTCTGTCTTCTCTTAAACTGGAGTGAGGAGCTAAAGGGGCCTGACTACTTATGATACAAAACTTAGGTTGATACAGAATACTTGCTAAACTAGAACCTAGAGATATGTTTACAGGCAAGAATGACAGTGGGACTAGTACCTAATCTCAGTTGCTGATATAGGGTTGGATTTTTTTTTTTTGTTATGTATCTATCAGAATATAATAAATGTAATCCACCTAGTAATTCTTGAATTATGGTCTGTGAGGCTTTGGTAGATGGTCCATATCTTTTCTGTAAGTTCCTAAGAAGTGGTATTTTTCAAGATTTCTTTTTTGTGTGTTGCAGTTTTAAAAATTGATATGGATTCATGATTTTTATGCTAAAATACTGAGAGTTAAAATGGACCGCTCTTCCAGAAAGGACTACTGATTTATTCCAACAGTTTGTCGGGTTCTGGTAAACTCTTTCGCCAAAGATAGATTAAAGAGGAAGCACAGGATGAGCGTACCAAAAATATGCTTTGCTTCAGCTAGCTCTATTCACAGATTGATGGTATCACTGTTTGTTTTTGGTTGGTTTTTTTTTAGGCCTGAGCAAGCATTTACGAGGGGGCGGAAGGTACAGATGAGTATAATGCTAAAAAGAATAGAGCATCAGGGACGGGGGATGAGATTATAGGCATGTTGTGTGGGGGCCAGGATTAGGACAGATGGTGTCAACCCTTGTGTGAAGGAAGGAGCACAGGTGAGCTGGGGGTTTATGAGAGTGGCATAAAAGGGCAAAGGAAGGTATGAGGTATAATGCCCAAGAGAGGCTAAGATATGAGTTCGATACCTCAAAATCGTCTTCTAGCTTTTCCTGTTCTAATACTTTTTTCTTCTTCATGTCAGCCAGAGGAGCTTTTACACAACTAGCACCATTTCTGGTAGTTCTGCTGGTTGAGGCTGTTGCTGAGCTAGCTGTGAAATAACTAGATAGTCAGCTGCGAGTTTACTTGGTTTTTAGTCATGCAGGCAGTGCTTCTTTTGAAAGTAAGTTGGCACAGCTCGTGCTACCAGCGCTTGGTACTATCAGCTTGACTTTGGGTTTTTTTGATATTTTATTGCAGTTTTCTTATTGATGTATGCTGGTTAGCTTTTGCTCTTTTTCATGCTTCAGAGGAAACAGCAGAAACTGTGCTGTTGTGCTGAGAGAATTGATCCATATGTAGCAGTTGATTGAATGAAATGTTCTGAGATGGTACCAACCTGAACGATAGCTTTGCATCATGGCTTTGATGTTGGATTGTATGCGTTTAATTGTGGAGATGATGCTGACTGAGGAAGAATTTCAGTGCCCCAGCGATGTGGGTATTTTCCACCTTGTCGTGCTGTGTTGAGAGCTTATATCGCCATGACAAGGCTTATTAGATTAGTCAGTATTTCATTTCTCTTGATTTTCTCCATCTGACCCCTTTCTGGTACTTTGAAGGTTGTAGGGATGTTCATGAAGTTGTTCTAATCTGCTTTGTACGCAGGAAAGAATTACTGGGAAAGGATGTCTCTTAAACACTGTGTCCCCAGTGCTAACTGAAATCAGCTTTGCTTGGGGATAAGATGTGCTGTTTCCATGGCAGGAGAATCGTCGTGTCACCAGGACAGATACTTTTAAGGAATTTCTTCCTCCTTTTGGACAGGGATGAGGAAGAAAGATTGTAGTCCTAGTTTGTAGCCTTCTCTTTCCTTACAAAACCGACACCAACCCTGAAGAGCAGCTCCCTCTACAGTCACCTACTGAAATTCAGACTTCGGTCAGTGTGCAGCTCTCACCCCATCCAACCCCACCTCATCCCGTCCCATCTCATCCCACCCCATCCCTCCCGGCTGGACATCCGCTCTTCTCTGTCTGCTTGACTGAATCTGTCCTGCCTCCTGTGTTGCAGTGCGTATGGATGCTGTAAACTGGCTTGCTGGGAGAAATTTTGGAAATGCAAAATTTTGCCTGTAGTATTAGGCTCCGATTCTTTTAATAGTAAATAAAAGAAATAAGCAAAAATAACAAAAAAAATTAGCCCCTGTATGAAGGCAAAGTAGAAGCAGCAAATAAAACCAGGTCTGTGAGAACTGGCAAGAATTTTCTTAGGTAATGTCTCAGATTTGGAGAGAATGAAAGTAAAAAGGTGATGGCTAATGTTGAAACTATAATTAAAAAGAAAAAAAAAATTGCCTTAGCCAGTACAGTTCAGTCCTGTAAAGGTGAATTTTTATTATAAAACGGTTTTGAGACTGGTCTCAGTATACATTTACAGCTATTTACATATATTTGATTAACATTTTAAAGCAGAATCCTTAGTGTCTTTTTTGGTTAATGTGAGCTTTTATTCATATTTTTAGACTGCTTTTTGCAACTATTCATTTTTAGCCTTGTTTTTGTACACCCAGCTGTTGTGGGATTTAATATGCATCTTTCTCAGATGTTGCCTTTTCTCTGTAGGAGTTTAGACACGCTTTATAAATTGATTTTTAAATATGATAATCTGATGGATCAGATTGATTGGACCAGGACTAAAGGAATGCTTCACAAAAGCATTCACTTCTAACATTTGTTTATTATTAAGTCCTGATCATATCTGTGTTGTTGGCATGCAGGTTTCTTTCTTCTAAGTTGTTTCCATATTGAGTTTCTGAAGAAATGTGAATATTTGACCTTTCAAGGCAGAATTGGTGGATTTTGTTATGTTTGTCTACCAATATCAAGACAGTGTTTCCTAATGACAGCTTAAGGTGATGGTACTGAAGATCTGTTTTGATACAGATATGTTGCTGCAGCATTATCATAAAAATGCACTTGTCTTTTTTTGTGACTATCCTGCATATCTCTTTGGATTAAGGAGTCGATTTTTCTCAGAAAATGGTGGTGATGGAATCAAACTTTCCTTGGTGTTAAGAAGAGACTGTGCGGCTGTGTGTGGGTGTATGGCTATATGCAGAGAGCTGCTCAAAGCTCGTTTCTCTCCATGGGGATAGCTGGCTGCATACCAAACTGTGGCCAGGAGAATCAGAAAGCAATGTGTGGGCAGACTGTATGATCTTTTATTAGCACCTTCATTGTACTTCTGCGTTTTCATCTATCAGTTAACACTAGTTCCATCATTAACAGCTTAAATATCTAGTTAGAATCATTTTATGCGAGGGAGAGTGTGGTTTTTTAAATTATGTTTTGATGTGTGTACTTAATTTTTTGGTTGCAAATTACATATTTAAGACTGCAAAGCACTAAAAATATGCTCCAAAACATTGAGTGTCTTCCTATTCTTTTCTAGAATGAATTTAGACCAACAGAAATTGTAAACTTCTTAAATGTTGAGTCCCAATTAGACAGAAAGCTTAAGAGCATGTAAATATTTTCCCCAGGTTTCTGGAGTCATATTGTTTCAAGTAGTACAGTTCAGTTGTGTCTAACAAAAAAAATTACTTATAAGTGGAACTCCGAAGTTCTGCAGTGTGACTAATCATATTGATATTGATTGAGTTCGTAGGGAACATGTGAACTGGGTTAGGAAAGTTTCAGTTCCATTTTGATTCACAGAAGGTAACTAAGGATATTAAATTCTTCTTCCTGTGGTGCAGATTATGACATGTTGAAGTTTTTTAGGGCTTTTGTACTTTGATGATAATTTTAAAGTGTGTTTAAAAATAAAGTACGAAACAAAAAGCAATTCTCTGCAAACTTGTTTTCTTTCCAAATAGTTACATTGACTTTATGCTTTGTTTTTGTTACACTTATAAATCCATACAAGTTATACAGTAATGTTGCTGTGATTTAGTATTTTGTGCTCTGACATAAAAGTCACTAATGGAAAATACTAATATTGTAACTAGAAGTACACAGGGATTACTTAATAATGTTATGCTGTCTTCAGGTTTTATGGTATGTTTGATCTGAAATGGTGGCTGTTAGACTGTGATTGCTGCACCTTTCTTTTATCCTGGTATAAGTAAGTACCCAGTGACTTTAGCAAGGCGACATAAATGTGGATTTCTGTACCTTTTGCCTATATTCATGTGCTGTTTGGCTTTGCTCTTTTAGATCTATTTTTTCAAGTGTGGATTCTCCAGCCAAGGTCAGCTCCATGGAAAAGAAACTTCTTCTCAAGAGCAAAGAACTCCAAGACGTCCAGGACAAGTGTCACAAGGTATTTATTTATGCGGTTGGCCATCTCCATTGCTCCAGGAATCTGCAACCACTGTATGTCCAGGGATCTGTCAGATGCTGCTGATCATCCAGACTCGTGGTGGGCAAAGTGCTTTTCCTGCAGTGAGGTGGCTTCCTGTCCAGTACGAAGGGAGATGAATTTAGGCCGTGCTATTGCTCTAGATACTCTTATCTTAACAAGAAGCGGCTCTGGATTTTAAACAGTCCTGTTCTCAGCGTGACACAGACGACTGCTTCTTTCTGCAGGCCGTGCCTCTTCATCATACGCACAATTACAGCAGTACTGTTCTGAGGTTCTCTTCCTAACTCATCCGCCTCTACTCACATAACTGTTGTCACGTCACTGGTTATGGTGAACATCTTATAACAGTTGCTGTGCTCCAATAAAGGGAACCCGGTGGAGTCTTTTAAAACTTACTGCTTGTTTGAGACTTTTATGAGAGGTCGATTACTTTTCTCCTCGCTCTGTTCTGGATTTGACTATTTGCTCCTGACAAGGAGATGGGGAGAAACCATCTTCTGGTCCAGCATGGATTTGGGATAAGGTTAAAGTGACCCATCTCTGCAAGTCAGGTGAAAAATGATTGTGTCTTCTTTGCTAACTGGGGTTCGAAGAATGACTGACTATGAACAAGCAGCTTGAATGAATGGGGTGACTTAGACTTACTTCTTGTCCTTAAGAAGAACTGTGCATTCCTGGAGCAGAGACAATGGTATCGGAATTTAAACACCATTTGGAGAAATAGAGCTAGAAGTCTCTTGGAGACAAATTCCTTACAAACTGAGCTCTGAAAGTAGCAATTAACAAAGCTTTTGGAGCCCCCTTTATAACCTCTTGATATTTATTGCAGATGGAGCAGGAAATGACGCGGTTGCACCGGAGAGTGTCAGAGGTGGAGGCTGTACTTAGCCAAAAGGAGGTGGAACTGAAAGCCTCTGAGACCCAGCGATCCCTCCTGGAGCAGGACCTGGCCACCTATATCACAGAATGCAGTGTGAGCCCTTACACCAGTCCATTCAGCTCTGAAGGCCTGAAATCTGGTGGTCTTTGCCTTTCTCTTCCATCATGGCTTCCATGGGGTACTTGATGGAGAGAAAATAATATGTGAGAGGATACCTGTTGAATGTGGAGCCCTGAGTTGTTTGCAGAGGCTTGCTTGATAGTTTTATTCAAACTTTGTTTCATGGTCATGTATTTAGAACATACAGGAATAACTGCTGTCCTGGTCTTGCTGAAACTATCTGTGGTGTTTGTCTTACAGGCTGTGCTAGAACATGCTTGGGTTTGACTTCTTGCAGGTTTCTTAGCCAGAAGAGGATGGGGCCTAATCAGTACCTAGACAGAAATCTTCAAGGACTAATAAGAGGATTAGGAAATAATGGTGTTGCCTCCGTCTGTGGTAGTTGGAGTCCAGACCGATCCAGTTCCCCAGCGTAATGTCAGGGATGATGCTAGGACAGGTGCTATTTTTCAGACAGAAGACAAAAATGAGGCCTTAAAACCATGTCTTCAAAGATAATTTGGCATTTTTCATGGGAGCTGGAATGTCTGCCCAGTTGTCCTGGCAAGATTCCAGCGAGGATATTTTAATTCTAGTTAATAGTCCCTGTATTTTGTGTTGGATATAATATTCTGTTTCCTCTTTGTACCAAGAACAAAAATCCAGATAATAATCTGTTTCAGAGAATTGGAAAGCATTTCTGATGGGTTGGTTTGTTGGGAAGCATATCTTAAAATGGGCCTGAGTGACTTTCTGATACCAAATGCTACTAGGTAAATAAATAAAATTCAGTTTATATCTTTCTGTTGAAGAATAACGCACAGTTGATAGGAGGACTACTGGTCTGTCAAGATTTGCAGGTGAGGTATGTGGTGATATACAGAAGCAGCCCTTCTGTTCTTTGTAGAAATTTAACAATGATTAAAGGATTTAACTCACTTAACAGCAACAAGAAAAATGAATAGGCTTGTTAGTAACATGAAGTTGAAGGATTGTATCTAGGTTGTGAATTAATAGTGCAAGATAAAATATAGATAAATGCTGTCAATAATGGATGCCTTTTGTGATCTCTGGTTTTTATCTCTAAACCTGATGTGAGGAAGTAGAGATTTGAACGAAGATGTAAGTATAGTAAACAGCGTTTGTAAAATGGGCTGCTTCTAACCAGATAGAAGTGGCACTGGCCATGAATTCCGTTAGGGTTCCATCGTTGGTGCCTTGGTGTTTTTTAATGCCTCGCTGCAGTCAAGGAGGCATTTGTATAGCTAAAGATCTTTATTATACAGCCATCTGAAAAAACAAAGACTATGTATTGAACATTTTGCTTTCTACAGAGCTTAAAGCGAAGCCTGGAGCAGGCACGGATGGAAGTGTCTCAGGAAGATGATAAGGCACTACAGCTACTTCATGATATCAGAGAGCAAAGCCGAAAGCTGCAAGAGATCAAAGAACAGGTATACCTGCTTCTTTGGGGAGCAGAGTGGCTATCTACAAGCAGGCATTCCTGGCGTATTCTAGCTCTGTCACCAGAGTTATGTTTTATGTTGGTAGGCTGTGATGACTCCCAATCTGTGTGTTTTCACATGGTTTCTTAAACAAAATGGGAAACAACAAAATTACACTTTTGTGTATTTTGCAGATAAGCACAAACTCTCAAGTTTTACTTTTCCTAGTCCTGAAGGTACTTTGTCTGTGAAACCAGCTTAGGAGAGAGTTGTAACACCTTATGCTGCATTAGAAATGAACTATCCCTTTTAAATGGTCAAGCTATATAAACTACACAACAAGTTCATGAATCTTCACCTGGGAGAGAACTGAGCTAGCCTTAATTTTGTGGGGTTTTTTTTATCTTCTTTCTTATCTGACCATTTAAAATGCGTAGTACTCTTTCAAAATAGAATTTGTGTTGCCTAACTGTTCTTTTCCTAATTTAATCTGTTTGCAAAGTAGATGTTCATGTTTTTTTTCCACCAGGAGAATGTTGAAAATTCATTAATCCACACAATTGTTCATAAGGGGAAAAAAAGGAGTAACAATTAAATGAAAATATAGTGACAAATGTGGACATTTTTAGGATTTAGAATGGTCTACAAGACAGAACCTGTTCAGTTTTACAAATTAATAGCAACGTATTGAGGAAAACAAATAGAAATTTGCTATGGCACTGAAACAACTCCTTGCGATTATCTGTTGTTTTTCATCTTCAAAGCACTTTACAAACGTTATCTGACTAATTTCCTAGTGTTTGAGACAAGGAAGCCCAGAAACCTTGGTAATAATTCTCCAGACACAAGCAGCTCTTATGTAAAACGCAATGAAATGCAAAAACAGCCCTCTGGATGTAACAGGGCTCAATAGACATCTCCAGCATTCTTCTGGATCGTTGTTTTATGTAATGCAAGGGATCTGAAGCTCATTAGTCTGTTTTCTGGTGCTTTGTTAGCAAAGTTGCTTTAAATACTGAAAAGTGGAACATTTTTGGTGATGATAAATATCAATAGATTTGTAGGCAGTACAGGCACATGTAACAGAGGAAAAATAACACACATAATTTTTAATCAAATATTTTGTCCCAGAATCTTTTAATTTGGCTTGTGAAGATTCACAATGACGTAAAAATGCTGCTTAGGTCAACAAATGAATCTGTAATGTCCTTCAGACTTTCCTGTCTGGGGTGGTCTTCTGAACTATCTGAAACCCATGTGCAAGAACGCCGCAACAAAATATGCGGAGAAATTTTTGCTGACTCATAGCTGCAGGTGGATCTTAGCCATTAAAGACTTGGATCATTATGTTTAAGTCAGAGCGAACTGGGAGGTGAGATGGAAGAGTCCCTTACAATTTTATTGTTGAAAACCTGAAGCTTGAGAGAGAACCAGTAAAATTAACAACAGATCAGAATCTTAAAAAAACAATAATTAAGAATTTGGTCTTTAGAGGGCAAGAATGTAGGTTCAATCTTAACCTCAGGTGCTTGAATAGAAGAGTGTGGTGGGTTTGTAGATTTTTTTTTTTTTTATTTGGGGTGTGTGTTTGGTTTTTTGTTTGGTTTGTGGGGTTTTTGTTGTTTTGTTGGGGGTGTGTGATTTTTTTAACTAAACCTGTGTTCTGGTCGTTACTTGGTGAAGACCCAAATGAATAGATGAACTTGCAACAAATCAGAATCTCTGTTTTTTGAAAGGCCCACTCGTTTGTATGCAGCTACCCTGATGTGATGTGTTTCAGGTATATGCCCTGCACTTTGCCTGTCCATTAATATGTGCTTAAGTACATCTTGATCGTTTTTAAACTATGACCAATGCGTATGCAAGAGGTATTGTTCTGTGTCGCCTTGAGTGATGTGGCCTGTTCCGCTGACCTGACCACGAGACTGAAAGATAGTCTTGCAAACATCAAGAAACAAGAAGAAACTGAAATACTACTGATTATCTCCTCTTCTTCCTGCTCTTGTCGCTCCCTGTTCTCCTCCCTTTCCAAACACTCACTTTCACGGTAGCAGCTGTAGTCATATCTGTAATTCTTTGGTCAAGTGTTTGCTGATGCAAAAGCCAAGTATTTTAGGAGGTCTTAACAAATTATGATTTCTGAGCAGAACATGTATTCCTTCAAACCATTCTGCCTTTTTTATTCACAAATGCAGTTGTATGAAACAAATATTTGAGTTAATTTGTGCCCATTTGTTATGAAAAGGCTCTAATTCTTTCCAGCAAGAAGAAAAAATCATCCATAGTGAGACTAACTGGAAGAAGTAGGTCCCCTGTCTGCCTTACAAACTGGAGAGCCAGTTTGGGGATTACACACCAAAGAGCCATTCTGCCATGCTCCCTGTAACGGATAGTAAAGCAATCTGTTAAAGGCCTGGCTTCTTTAGATATCTGCATAAGCTCTCCGCATCGCTAGAGGATCACAGGCTGACATTAGGGTCAGTGTTCGTGCGATCACTTGTCTAACTGAAGACAGCTGGCTGGCTGGAAGGAGTGATGACAAACCTGATTTTGTCATGAGACAGTTACTCTTGAATATGGGGGTAGGCAGGCGTATTGTACGATATTAAAAATGGAAAGAAAGATAGACTCCCCCACTGTCAGTCCTTCATAATCTTTTTTCCTAGCTCCTGATGTGCATGTTTTCTGCTTATTCTCAGCTTCATAAGAAATACTTTGATTTTGATTTTTGTTTATAGTAATTGTATAAAATGTATGCTTACAGGACTTAGTAGATAAATATAATTAAATTCTTTATTTCCAGTGAAGGTATGAGAAGCAGTCTCACAAGCTAGTCTCAGTTTGAGTACCCAGTCTCATTGGGACAGTCAATTCAAATGTTCTGCTCTTCTCCCACTTTCCCCAACCAAATGCCCTGTTTTGTAGTGTTCTGCATGGAGAATCATTATTTCTGCCTATAAGGCAAATATCTTCTATGGATAAAGTGATTTTTAGGCAGTTTTTCTAAGCTAATGTTTGATTTTAGGTTGTCTCCCATACAAAGCAATATGATCCTTTCTAACTTTGTCAGGAGAAAATAACTGATGGCTAGAAAACACAGTGTGCTGCTACCCCTCTGCTTCTCCTTCTTTCCTTTTACCCAAGCTGTGCAGATCTCTGGTAATTGTCATGTTGTCAGGCGGAAAAAATGTATCTTGAGGGAGCATCTGGGCATTTAGTAGAGACATCAACTCAAAGGCACTTTTGTGTTTCAGAAAGTAGAAATGTAAGTGATTTTTATCATTTGTATGTAGATGTATATAAGTACTTCTGCAGTGGAGCCACTCTCAAAAAGTCAATGTTTCGACTTTTATGAAGTGTTGACTTGAAAGTGGCAAGACTCCAACCAGAACACCATGGATATGATATTTTATTTAGCCCTTATTGTTTTATTTTGTACTTTACTTTTCTTTCACATATTCTTGAACGCGCCTCTTGCCTGCAGTCAGTATTCTGCGATCTGCTGCTCCAAGTATTTCCCCTGTTGCGTCTAAAACATAATACCTTTTCCTTCCCTTCCACCACAACTACAGGAATATCAAGCTCAAGTAGAAGAAATGAGGTTGATGATGAATCAATTAGAAGAGGATCTTATTTCAGCTCGCAGGCGTAGTGATCTTTATGAATCGGAATTGAGAGAGTCCCGACTGGCAGCTGAAGAATTCAAACGTAAAGCTGCTGAATGTCACAACAAATTGCAAAAGGTAGTTTAGGCTTCATGGGAGAGGGGGCTGATGCTTGCTTGAATTTCTAGTGCTGCTTTACACACACACACACACACACACACAAAACTTGTGTGTGCGTCCCCTGGAGACTAGGGTGGTTTGTACAACTGATATAAAATGTCTTTCAATTGTACACTTGAAATAATGTAATTTCTACTTTGTGTAACTGTGGTGTGTAAACTGCATGAGGTGACTGGATAGAACATCAGTGTACTACAACTCTTTCTGAGACCTTTATATATTTTATATTTAAGTTGCAGGTTAAAGATCAAGGGAAAAATGAAGCAGGAGAGTTGTATTGCAAATTGGAGAAGGTATGCTACTTCAGTGTCCAGGGGTTTGCTTCCTGGGTCTTTCATATTATGCACAGAAACCAGGAGTGTCTTTGGCAAGTCAATGGCATGCACAGCCTCGCATCTCTCCCTATTTTATTTTATATATTTATTTTTTAAAACTTTTTCATGGTGTGATTCACTGTTCTTTCTGATTTGACATAAAGCTGTGTCTGGATATCCTGCTCTTAATGGATTGTGTTCAGAAGCTAGGTAAAGACAGGCCATTATGTGTAATCTGAGTTTGGAGTTAGGTTAGTGACACATAACGGTTTTCTTTAGGAATAAAGAATAGCAGATGAAAAGTAAAAACATTTCTGAGTATTGTCACACTGAACAATCTACTTGGTGACCAAAATACGAAATCAACCAGAAGTTAGTAAAATGGGAGCAGATTTGCCAAGGAGCATTTTGGTGTCTTGGAATTTATAGGGAGATACAAAGATTTTTGTGAAGTGAATTAAATATAGTATCACAAGTAGAGAGCATTTTTTGCTTTTTGGTTTTATGACATTCTTTGCCCCCATCTTTTTATTTAACCGTAGATCAATACAGAGCAGCAGGCCAAAATCCAGGAGCTGCAGGAAAAGCTGACAAAGGTAATGTCTGGGTGGTGAAAGTGAATTTTCCACGAGATTTTCCTGTGAAACCTTAATGCAGAGGAGGGATACACTTTGTTTTATCCTCAAAAATAGAATTAGTCATAGCATGGGGGATGATAAGGAAAAGGGGTTGGGAACTGGTATCTGAAATCATTGGTGTTCTCGATATGCTTTCAGCTCTTGAGACATGTCAACAGTGTTTATTTTTACAAATGAAGCTGAGTCAGAACTGGAGTAGTGTAGGGAAATTCTGATTTAAAAGGCCAGTTTGGGTGTGCCGTATGCAATGCACTGGTCCCTTGCTTCTGAAGTCAGGGTTCAGATGATTTTAGCCCACCAGTAAAATAGATGTTGGACTTGGTTTAGTCTCCCAATATACTCTGTTTTAGTTGCAAAATCACTTTCCAGATCAGTTATTCACAGTAAAAATGTTGAAGGGTAAGGGTTCACAACAGAATTAAAATACCTTAGCAATGTAAGCTGAAGGAAGTACATAGTATCTACTGTTTGCAGTTGTGGTTAGCCTGTCACTTTAGAAAGTGCTGTAAGAACAGTAGGGGAACTTCTCTTAACTGGGATCTTTGAGCAGAAAAGAAAGAGGCTGTCATAATAATCCACAGAGAGAGCTTTTCAAACTTGACACTTGCTGAGAGAGGGCTTTTTCAAGGGTTAGTGATCTAGAATATGGAGGCCAAAACTATGTAGAAATAGTATTTCTTATATTTCAAAACAGCCATGTTTTAATCCTCCCTCCCCTTTTCTCTTTTTGTTAATTCTAAGGAATTATCTGTAGGCCAACAGGTTATTCTCCTAGTGTTTTAGCGTTTTGTAAGCTCTTTCCAAGAACTTGAGCTGAATTTGGGCGTAGACTTTACTTTCAGTGCAGAGACAAATAGAAACTTGCAGTACAGCAAGGCAAACATGTAGATTTCCGGAATTTTCTTTTTTTTTTTTTTTTTGTGAAACAGAAAAGAATCATGTAATAGAAATTAGAATTTGGATTCCTGCACATGTTTGTAGGTTGTCTTAATTTTAGACCACTAGGCCGAAGTTCTGTAGCAATTTTACTCAAGAGTATTGGCTATCTCAAGGTTATGAACTTTCCACATACCAAGTTTGTGTGTCTGTGCTTTTCTTACAATACTTTTTTTAAAATTATTTTTTAATTGGACTGTTAGGCTGTGAAAGCTAGCTCAGAGGCAACTGAACTTCTTCAGAATATCCGTCAAGCGAAGGAGAGAGCTGAGAAGGAGTTAGAGAAACTGCAGAACCGGGAAGATTCTAATGAAAGCATGAAGAAGAAATTGCTTGAAGCGGAGGTGAGTGGAGAACGTCTATCTAGAGTAAATGAGTTATTGGGAAGCCTCTCTGTTTAGGAAGCCTTATCCAGACAACTGTGAATAGCCTGTATTCCTGCAGGAACTATTCATGGCAAAGTGATGTTAGACATTAATCCATTTTTAGTTAAAAAGCATATATTTCTTTGAAGGAAACTAAGAGGCTTTTTATTTTCAGTGAGGAGTCAATAAGGACATGTGGTTAGCATAAGGGATTTGAGGCATGGTGAGGATTTCAAACAGAAAAGAACCATATATTGACTGCTTCATCTGACTTTTTCTAAAAACTACGCATTGCTTTGATAATGCACAGTTGGTTAGCCTAAATGGCAGTTAATAATTGCTCTACAGGAACGGCGCCATTCTCTGGAGAATCAGGTGAAGAGATTAGAGACTGTGGAACGAAGAGAAAACCGTCTAAAGGAAGATATTCAGACTAAATCTCAACAGATTCAACAGATGGCAGAAAAAATTCTGGTGAGCAGAGGTGAAAATGAAAGATAAAGGATAAGAGTTTGTAAAAAAGGGGTAGGAAAGGAGCGGAAGACATAGAATTGCATTCAATAAGGGGGCAATTGTTGAATAAAGGGATTTGTTTCTTCTACCAGTCATACTGGAGAAAGCTTAAGCACTCAAAATTCTATCTGCACCTTTAGTTACAAACTCACTCCTGTACCTTTGGTCTTAATACTACTTTAAAATTCTAGTTGTCTCAATGGGAGCACTTTTAAGTCAACTTAGTAATATTTAAATTAATTACCTAGCAATTGTTTCAGAAGTAAAACATTCTCAGGACAGGATACTACAACAATAAAAACACTGGTATCTAGCTTTTAAACTAAATTGCAAAGGAATTTAGAGATAAGATCTACTTGAAATGCATTTTGAAGCAGAGAGAAATTAGTCATCTAAACTGTTCATCTCCAAAGATAATATTTGTCAGGAATCCATTTTCACCCACATACCTTCTCTGTTGGCAATTTCTTGTTTCTCTCCTTGTTAAACCTATTAAATCTTTGTAGTGAGTTGGTATGTCAGTCTACAGTGAACCAAACAGAGGGTGTTGCGAATACTTTTACTTCCCTGGGACAGGAAACATAATTTTATAGTGGAATAACTAAATTAATTTTGCGTTTCTCCTGAGTTCTCTTTCTGTGTTGCCAATATGACAAGGAAAAAAAGATTGCTTTTTGTTGGTAGCAATCCCGAGGATAAACACACTTGAGGAAGGCCAAATGGAAATGTGTAAATAACCCTATTTGGAGTCAAGAGATGACCCACACTTGTTCTGGGTATTGGCTGCATATGTAGACTTCAACATCCAAATGCCTGAGTGCTCCCAAGAAAAGGTAGAATCAGTTCTTTAGTAGTGCTGTTGCTTTCAAATTGTTTTGATAGCATGAGTGCATGGTAAGTGGGAGACTATGGTTTTGCTGGGCACAGAGCCAACTTTATGTTTAGAAATAGTGTAAAACTTTGAATTGTTTCATAAGCCTCTTGGGTATATTTGGGGATTGTTCCTTTGTTGTGATTACATTCTCTGTGGAGGAAAAACTGGAAGGGGATCCAGAAATATCAACTAATTGTTTTATACCATGGGATATGTTTAGCTCTTCTTATAGATCGTTTCCATGGAGTTCTGACAGAATGTTGGAGAGGGACAGAAGTGTTTTATAAGTCAGACGGGCATTGAAGAAGAAATCCTACAGAGTCTTTCCTAGTCCCTTGCAGCCCTGATCTGGGAGCACAGACCAATAGTTTTCTTTTTTCTTCAGTTCTACCCTCTTCATTCCCTCAAGTTGATCTTTTCAAACGTTTTTGACTTTTCCTGGTATGGAAAGGTATGAAGGGAGCTGAAGATATAGAATTGCATAGAATAAGGTGGAAATTCTTGAATAAAGGCATTGGTTTAACGTACCCTCATCTAGCAGTACCTGAGAAGTACCTGCTGCTCTGCCTGTAGAGAACTGAATAAGTAGTAAGAAACAAGTTAGAGAAGATTCTTATTACTGCTCGAAAGTGTAGACCATTGCTATGATGCTAGTAACAAAGTTAGCGCTACATAGAGACTAGTAAGTGAGAACTGGAATGGTAAGAGATTACCTTTTTAAGCTGACACTGGCTGTTAAGTACCACTGCAGAAACTGATAGAGCTTCTGCTTGATATGAGCAGTCTGATGCCGGTAGCTTTGAAGCTGCTGCTGATCTGGTTGTCTGATTCTCTGCCAGGACCTGAAACGTGTGGGCTTCTGAGGGAGGTGAGTTGTCCCTCTTGTTGCTGGGAGACATATTTCAATTGCAAAAAGCAGCACTCTCCATGCCTTGCAGAAGTGTTGGATACTAGGCACTGTGGATGACCTACTTTTGGTGAACCTCCTCTTTGATTCTCACTTCTGGCAAAAGAGGTCTATTGCAATTAGTGAAGCAAAGAAGTCTTTGTATGGTTTCAAGATGAGGAAGATCAGAAAAGAGAATAAGAAAAGAACTAAAGTAGAAATATCAGGAACTTTTCCTGTCCTGTGCAGTAATGAAGGCAGACAGGAGACCTGAATGCATCCCAAAACCTGAACTTGTCTATGCAAGAGTCAACCCAGCGGTAGTGAGTGACAGACCTGCATCTGCCTCTTGTTCTGAGGAAATTGTTGGAATGGCAGATATGACAATGAATGAGCATAAAGTCCTAAGCTAAATTCTTGCAAGGTGTCCTAATGAAAGGTCAGACAGCAGAAATAGCTAACTTCAGAGATATAAAATTATCAAAGTCCTTATTGTGCATGGCTCAAACTATCTGATGTGAAGTAAGGAGATGAAAAATATTCTGGTATGTTCTACCATATATATTGCATCCTGCACTTTTCATTTTCCAAGCAATTTATAAATAGTTATTCTGACAACATTCATCTAAGGAATACAGCAAAGTAAATACTATTCCCACTCTATGAATGTAGAATGAAAAGCGTAGACATTATTGAGGTCTTCTGTGAGAAAACAAATGAAAGACCTTGTTAAAAATAGATCTGCACTTCCTGTCATGCCACTGCAGCTATAAAGTGTTTACAACTGCTTGTTTTCACAAAAGATCCTTGGCCTGTCTTTGGGAATATTTTACTGGGAAATGGCAGTTCTTACTGTTGAAGTAGAAATCGTTGTCTTTAGCAGTAGATCTGTTCTACAGGAGATGGGTCAGCAGCAGTATGCAAAGCTTAAAACTGATAATGTGCAGCTCTCATAATGGTTGTTTTACTAGGACAGTCCTGGCCTTGCAGTTTTTGTAGTGTGAAGTCTTAAAAAAGAGAGTGAATGAATGAATGTTTGATACCTATGTAACACATACACACAGCACCTACTATTTCTTTGTGTCTGAATATGAATCTCTGCTGCTTTTAGGAGTTGGAAGAAAAGCATCGTGAGGCTCAGATTGCAGCACAACATCTGGAGTTGCAGCTGAAACAGAAGGAACAATTCTATGAGGAAAAACTCAAAGTAAAAATATCTTATCTTCCTACAAGCTTTTCTGGGTAGAACAAGTTCAGGGAAAACCAGTTGCCTTTAGGCTGTGATTGCTTTGTCTTATGAGTTGCCTTCTTGCTTACCACTACTGAAATGTTCAGAGAGCTTAGTGGAATCTGGATAAGGTTTTCTTCTAGTCCATACCATTGTACCTTATCTGTCTTTAGCACTGCGTTAAAACATGTGGCTTTTGAAGTCAGAACTATAGGAAGGCAGTTGTTGATTGTAATATGATTATTGCTGATTAAATAATACTTACTTAATGCTATTTGATCTCACATCCTGAAAAAGCTTTCAGTTCCTACTGATGATTTTCTAAGAGTATCCATACAGCCTACCTGCATGTCTTAAATTCAGCAAATACTAGAGCGTTTCTGAAATTCCATCTTCTTGGAGCTGTAACATCTGCCAAGAAGCCACAGAAACCACCCACTTTGTTTTTGTCTTTTCCAGGGTAGCATAGGACTTTAACAAATAGTTAGAAATAGAATCATAGACACCATCTAAAATTAGGAAAAACAAATTGGGAAATAGGAGTATGTGCACTGGCTAAGAATTTTTCTAAAGAACCTGCAGTACGTCAGCCAGTAAATGCATTTTGTAAGAATCTTTATTTCTACTAAGCCTAATTTGTTTTCAGCAATCTTTATCCAGTACATTTACCTAGGACTTGAATTCTACATTTCAACTTAAATGTGAGAGGATGTAATATTTAAGAGGAAAGAAGGAATTTCTAAGGGGAAATATGAAGGAAAAAAGGAGAATTAAGAAGGTTTTGTGGCAGACCAGAGCATTGGTGATCAGTAATGAGATGAGAGTGATAGGAAGCAGGAAGATCAAAGGTAGATGCTGGGAAAGGAGAAGTGGTGACATAAAAACTGGAAAAGAGGGTAGGGATTGGAAAAAATTAAAAAAGAAAGAGAGAAAATGTAGTACTGGGACATGCGATACAGAGTTTAGTAGGAGGAATCAAGTAGAGGTTCAAAGGATGAAAGAGGACATGGGATGTTTGTAACTGGAACACTAAAAAATATCCTGTGGTGTCCCGACTTTGTGCCTTCGGAAACTTGTCTTTGAAGGAAATGACCTTCAGTTAAACAGCTGATTTAAAGCTCTGGGCATACATACATAACATGCATTTTTTCAAAAAAGTAACATTTAGTTACTTTAGTCCTGTTCCTAATGACAGATATTAGTGCCACAAAAATAAGTCTCTTGTTTAGCTGTTTCATTTGGTGTCTCAGACTTGAAGAATTCATGGGGTCTCAGGTGCCTTCTCATGCGTATTTATGGAACTTAAAAATTACTCGTGAGCCGTATTCGTAGGGCAGCCAAAGGATGTGTGCTTCTTCACTTCCTCTACTATACCTATTGGGGTATAGAGTTTTTTTGTTTTCTGTTGCATTAGTCTGGAATAGTTCTTGAACATGGTTTATAGGACTTAAAATAATAATTAAAAAAATCTGCAGTATCTCCATGTCTTCATAAAATTCCATAATTAAATTCAGTCTTCAGAGATAACTGAGGGAGTGCTTTTATTTGGAATTTGCTCTCCCATGGATTTCATGCAGTTGCTTCTTGGGTTTAATTTTGCTTGAGATATAGACTCTTTTTTTTAAGCAACTGATCATCTTTCTTGATGATTTTCTTTCTGCTTGCCCTTTGCCCAGTGAAATAGATATAATTTAGACAAAAGAAATGTCTTCATTTAGGTGTTGGAAAATCAGATGAAGAAAGATCTTGCAGATAAGGAAGCACTTGAGAATATGCTCAGAAGACATGAAGAAGAAGCACGTGAGAAATGTAAAGTCCTGGCTGAACAGAAGGCGGTATGTCTAGTCGAAATGGAAATTAAAACATTTTAAGAGTAGCTTTCTGAGATTCTGATTTCAAGCAAGATAATCTTGTTTGAAGTTTTGTAGTGCTGCTGTGCTGTTTTGAAGCAAAGCCAGTGATTAATACTAATTTTGAAGGACATGGTTTTTTAATTCAAGGTATCTTCAAGAATATTTCCTTAAAAGTAGCCACATAGCTTGCTGTGTACCCATCATTTTGTGCATTAATAATATAATGGTTGCTTTCTTCTAATATTAAAACAGTAGGAAGCAGTTATAAATAGCTCCAGTATTTGCATCTGTGATGCTTTTCTGGCCATTTGGTTGGTTTTCTCTTACTACTTTTTGTTTCTGGAAAAAGTTCAGACTTTTTAAACATTGTTTTTGTAATCACTTCTATCATGCAGTCTCAAAGGCACATTGCTCTGTTTCAGATGATCAATGCAATGGATTCGAAGATTAGGTCACTGGAGCAGAGAATAGTGGAATTGTCTGAGGCCAATAAACTGGCAGCAAATAGCAGCATTTTTACCCAGAGGAACATGTAAGTATAGCAACTGCAATCATACTGGTCACTACTGAGCAGTTCTCAGTAAGATCTGTTCTCTTAATGTAAAAGTGTTTCTTTTTTGCAGGCCTGCTGTGCTCCCTGCTTGTTTTTCAGTGATACAAAAATCCGCTTGGTCTTCAAATAGTTGTGGTTCACTGTGTATTTTGTGTTTCCTCAAACAAGACTAGGAAAATTGGTTTGTATTACAATATTTACTTTGGAGCCTTTCCTAAGGCTGGTGATTTGTGCAGGTTTACCAAACACATTAAATGAATACTAATAGTTTTAATGTCTAAAATATCTCTGGAGAAGCCTATATTCCTTTTTTGAACATACGTATTGCTATCAGATTTATATTTTCCTTGAGTCCTGTGACAGTTACATGATGTTGAAATTGAAATCATTGAACACCTTTCTTTCACAAACATTCCATTTTGCCCTGGTGGGTGAGAAGACAAGTAAGAAAACTAGATTTGTACGCCAAGAGCTTTTCTGCCCATTTTTGAATTGCTGATTGCAAGAATGAGATATTTTGGTACTGAAACGAGCAGAAGTGATGTGAAGCAGGAGATACCCCAGCTTCAGAATGCGGCTTCAATTCATTTTGGTTTCTTCCTAACCCAGACAGCACTTGCATGGATCTCTGTTGCCTTCTTAGCTTCAGCCTGTCTTTAGTTCTTATCAATGACCGGAGTAATAATTCAGTGTTTTGGGGATACACTACTGGTCAAGATCTAATGTTGTCTTGAATCACTGTGTAATCAGCTATTGTTCTTCTGGTGAATTATTAAACACAGAGGAAATCTTCTGTGTCAAATCTTTTTGTCTGCCTGCACTTTATTTTGCTTTGGATTTTAGCTGAGATTCCTTGTCCTTATAATGATGTTTTTACTTCATCGATGACTTCTACTTCAAGTATAGGAAAAAGCGCAGATTGTTTGATATGTCCTGCAAGGTAGGGCTAAGAGTAGTATATGCTCTTAGTGAGTGAAGAGATTCATCATCTTTGGCTGTCTGCAGAAAGGTTTTCAGTGTCAGTCAACTGCTGGATGCAATCTCAGTTAGTGTCTCTGTGGGAAGCGCTTGAATAGATTCAGCTGTGATATTGAATAGAATCAAGGAAGGACGAATTTTGGCAAAGAGTTGCTTTGTTTTTTTTCCTTTTCAGTGGTGATTATGCCTTCAGATATGTAATGGCTCCAATTTTTGTTGTATTTCAAATAACTGGCAGGTTATTTTAGCCTGAGCAGCCAAAAATATTCACAGATAGAACTGATAAATTTAGTTACATTGCTTTATGCTCCAAGTGACCTCCAGTTAATCACCCAGGAAGTTTGTTGAGGCAACAAAAGCCATAACATAACTTCAATTGGAAATAAAACAGAGGCGTTGTCTGAATGCGTACCTGGGAAGCATATGCAAGGTCTAGTGTCACAGTCATTGGTGCTGAACTGAGCGTAAGAGCTTAGCTGAGCTAGATGCATCCTCCAAGAGCAAGACACTTGACTGGAGATCCATCGAAAATAAGAAGAAAAATACAATAATATTTTAACATACGACTTAGAATAGATGATTGAGAGACATATTGTCAAGTAATGTAATTTTGCAGGATTGGTGGAAAATAGAACAACATTTGAAGAGAAAATTGCTTTATTATGCATGCAGATAGCTAATGAATTTGTGCTTATTTTGTGAATTGTGGTGAAAAGGTGTAAATCTGTTTGTTTGACTGTATTTTGAATCCACAAAAGCTGCAGCTAATCTGAGCATGTTTGAAAAGGAGAATTAGTGATTAAACCCTTCAGAGGAGAGGGGAACTCTGCTACCTTTTGTTCCATCAGTATCTGAGGAAAGTAACGATTATCAGGTTCCTGAGAAGATTGCCCAGTAGGAAGAGAAAGAACACCATTTGGCAGTTTTGATTGGCAATAATCTGTAGAGGTAATTTTAAAAAAGAGAAAGGGTGAAAGGATGGTTTTGCCTGCAATGCATAGAAATGTGAGTCAGAAGACTGAAGTTCTATTTCTGGTTTTGTTAAGTCTTCCTGTTTGATCTTGGGCAACCCACATAATTTCTCTGGGATAGGATTAATAACAGTTTATCTCACAGTGAACTTCTTAAAATATTAATTTGTTAATATATGTAGAGCTTTGTGAGACTTCTAAGTAGAAAGCACACTATGAGGGAGATTTTTCCAATGCATGATAAAATGATTCCAGGAATTGTAAATAATGTAGAAAGACCTTTTTTCCCCTCTTTTTTTAATTTTTTTAATTTTTTTACGAGGGTATCCATTTGAAATTCTTATGGTAATAATTAATCGTTGCCAGCTCTCAAAATTCTTATGAGCACAAGTAATTATTTTTGTTGACTTTGTAGATTAAGACTTTGATCAGAGACAACAAAGCCTTTCTTCAATGTAGGTCAAGTTCTAGGTCCATTACAACTTAAAAAACCCCAACAAAACAACCCCCAACACACTAACCCCCCAAGCCCTAAACCATAGGGTTTCTCCTATCTCATGGAAATATATTGTGTGAAAGCAACTATTCTTCGCATTTATTTTTCCTGTATAGAGCAACGTAACAAGGAATTGGTGAAATGCGAAGAATGAACTGTAGCTTACATATTGTTATAGATCACTGTGTACAAGGATCAATTTTTCTGTGCATCTTGCAAAAATGGAATTTTAGTGCTCTGGGCATATGTTGATGAATTCACTAGTACGTGAATCTTTTGCAGACGAGTGGTTGTTTTAGTTGGGACGGAGAATTTAAGCTATGAATTTAACTGTTCTACTTAACAGGAAACTTGTAGTGTATTCTTCCTCACTTAACCCCAGTGAAAGGATATATGTTAAGGACATTTTGGAATTGTCACTTGTGCTTTTCTCCTATCAGGAAAGCCCAAGAGGAGATGATTTCAGAGCTCAGGCAACAGAAGTTCTACTTGGAAACACAAGCTGGAAAGTTAGAGGCCCAGAATCGAAAATTAGAAGAACAATTGGAAAAGATGAGTCACCAAGATCACACTGACAAGAACCGCCTGCTGGAGTTAGAGACGAGGCTGCGAGAGGTGAAAACTTTTAATTAAGTTAAGATTTAATCCCTCCAAACAAACTTACCTGAATTTACCCCATTTTGAGTGTTACAGTGAGAACTAGAATTAAGTTGGTTTTTGTTCTGTGTCATAAAAAATGATATTTTAAGGTATATTAATTTAGTTTGGTCTAGCAGTACTTTTTTCCTCTAGGAATAACAAAAATTAAAAATTGCTCATTAGGAGGAGATAAAAGCAAGTATTAAGGATTTGTCTATCTTAGACCTAACTGAATCTGAGCATCTAAGCTTTTAGAGCATCTTGCTTTCTCAGAATCATATTTTTGTTTTTTTGTGCAGTATCCTTACAATGTTGTCCAGCTAGAGTGGTTCTGGGGTAGAGAATAAAAGCTTAGCTATGTACAGTGACCAGCCTTACCATAGTCTACAGAATAGCAAAGGGCACAATAGAATTGCTGTCAAAAAACAGGAAGACTGTTGCTTCACACACCTTTTTAGAGTAGTTTTTTGGAAAGGAAAACAAACAGTAATGTGAAAATATGCCTTTTTAAAGATTTGTGAGCTGTGCTTCATTTTTAGTTTTGTATCAACTAGTTTGGGTCCACTTCAAATCTTCTTTTACCTTCTCCAGTCTCACTCCACTAATTGTCAGCTAAGACTGAAATCTTGCCTTTAGCTAAGGGGGTTGGATGACCAACACATGTCTGTGTTTGACCAGAGGTTGATTGGGACCTGTGAGATCTCTGGCAGGCTTGTCGTGCATCTGCAGCCCAGCAGACAGGTTCACTTGGCATAGCAGGCAGCCTCAAGAACTGATTTTGGGGACTGAGATCTGTTCTGCCACTTGTTCATTTCTTACCTGTTTCTGGAAATAACATGTTTGTCCCTGAAGCTATGCCTGGAGAAAACCTTCAACAGAAGCCATCCAGATAAACCCAGAGCCAGATGATCTGGTTGGTTTCTTTAAAAAGAATCTGAAGGGAAAATGAAATATGAAAGTCAATTGCAAAATGTGTGTAAAGTTGACATACAGCTAAAGTATTGATGTTTATGCCTAAAGGTTCTCAGATAAAGATTCTTAAAGATTCTCAACTTCAGTGAGGAAAGTTCATCACAAACTACTTCAACTTTTATACTATTTGTATCAACATTTGATATGTGATATTGGAGTCACAGCTGGAACTATTCTCGTGCCCTTGTTGTTTCAAAATGCCAGGTTGTTTTTAGCCTTTTTCAGAGCAAACCAGTCATTTTTAGGCAGTAGGCAAAGCTGCGTCTTTGACTTCTCAGTGACTTAAGCAATCTGTCAAGATGTGATTTTTGGAATAAACACGGCAATGGCATCTTAAAGTGAAGTCTGAAATGAGATTACATTGCCTACATTTTCTTTGTTAGTAACTTCTATTTGGATGTTACTTTTTCTTTCTTCAGGTTAGTCTAGAGCATGAAGAACAGAAGCTGGAACTCAAAAGGCAGTTGACAGAATTGCAGCTGACACTCCAGGAGCGGGAATCTCAAATTACTGGGCTGCAGGCTGCACGGACAGCCTTGGAGAATCAGCTCCGCGAAGCCAAAACTGAACTAGAGGAGACTACAGCTGAGGCAGAGGAAGAGATTCAAGCTCTCACGGTGAGCCCCAGAATTTGTACTATGAGCTACATATACAGATTAGAGTTATGTAGATGCATGTTTCATAAAGAGGTTAAAATGAATTTATACCATTTAATTTTTTAATTTTCAGAACAGGATATGAATTGTGCCCTGTGTTGATAGAGGCAGGGGTGGCCAAAATATCAAATTTTGTGTGTCTTACTGTCTTTAACCATATGAATGCTTCCTAGTAGTGGTTCATTGCTGCCAAAATGGATGGATTGTTTGTAAAAGCATTATTACCTTTGTGATGAGGTGAAGGTTGCACATGAAATTGTTATTGTTAGCAGTTTTATTCTGTGATTTACTTATTTAAATACTATCTCATGAGTTTGAAAGTACTTGATGATCATAAATGTTTTGATGATTTATTTTTTTTTCTATCAGTTATCTTGCTTTGAGGATACTTATTCTGGAAGAACAAAATCCCAAATTCCTAGGAAAATAGTGTTAGCACATAGTTTTATTCCAACGCTTATTTCATTAAAAATTGTCATGTGTGTCTCACAGTCTGTGGGGAGGTGTGTGAATGATATAAAGGGAAAAAAAAATACAATTCCTGTCCTGTCCCCCCCGTGCCCTTCCCAGGAAGTGGACTTCTAAATTATATGCTGCTGGTTGCTGTCTCTTGAGTACAAAAAGATGCTTTCAAACTGCTCCATTCTAAGAAATATTTCCTTCATAAAGATTCCCAGGGCTGTGGGGGGAATAGAGTGGAGAAGTGTATGCCCTGCTCCCAGCCAACCCCCATTGGGCAGCAGCCTTCAATGACCTTCAAATCCAGTTATTCTGAAGTGTTGAAAATGCATATTCTCTCGTTCCAGTGGCATTTGATCAAAGAGCTGTTCTGAATATTTCTGCCATTGCTGTTTTTGGAAGGGGGTGGTGGGCTCAGCTGCGATAGGTGCTGTGTGATGTTGATGCTTTGAGTAGATGAATGGGAGAACCATGGCGGGTACATGCCGCAGCAACATCGAGGCTTAAGAACCGAATAGAACATGGCATCGGTTTCTTTTTGCTCAAAACTGAGGTGGTCCCCTCCCAGCTGAAAGCTTTGCATAACAACTGATAGCACTGGCAATGGGATGGCGATGTGCTGGGTATCTTTACCCTACCCCACCAGTGAAACAGAGGAATATTTATGACCTGTGTCCACTCAGTTATTGCTTCAGTTAATGTGGCAACATGGTAGTGCTTTTGGGCCAGCTGTATAAGAGAGTGCAGTTGGGTGGGCTTGGGAGTATTTGCTACAGATTTTTTGAATGCACTTTTTTTTTATTTTTCACATTGCCTGCTGTGGTAAGATAGCTTTTTAGCTCTCATATTTGACTTCTGCTGAAGAGTTCTTTCCTGTTTAGTCTCTTGGCTCTAAGGAAAATGTTCAGAATGAAGAAAGGTGGCTGGATGTGCTAGCGCACTAACCTTTCATTTGTGAAGTTTTCAGATAGCATATGACATTAGACACTTGTTAAATCAGTTTGAATTTTGAGAGAGGCCATGAGGCTGAAACAAGAACTTTTGCTTTGTCATGCTTTGCTTGTAAATTAGGAGGTAAAATGGTGCATGCAATACTGCATTCTTCAAAATAAGTGTTTGCACTTTTCCATACTTTGGATGCTGTCTTCTGAAGAGTTGATTGTTACATTTCATCACTGCTTTTCAGAGAGGCTCAGGATTAGATGGTACGTCATAGTAGGATGCAGGTAGATTGGCAGAGCTGTTGGGGGTAGCTTGCATAATGCTTCATTTTAGTTTTTCTTTGCAAGCGTTAAATTGTATGCAGTATTTATTTTATATAACATACCAATCTGGATATGGAAGTAAAACCAACTCAAATTTAAATGTCAAGAATGTACAAACTTAACATGGAATCGATCTGTCTTCTGGTGACCATTTCAGATGGAACCTTTTGCATAATTCAATTCTTGAGTTTGTACATTTTTCTAAAGTAGTTCAGAATTGGGAGTGCAAGTGTATGTTGATTAAGTAGGATGTGACTTTTGCTAATCAGTTCTTTGCCACTACAGAGTGCTTGCGTAGCCTGCAGCATCTGCCTTCCAACCTTTGCTTGCTGGTAGATTGTTCTGCAGTTTGTTTAGCAACAGCTGTTGGATTCGAATTCTAATGTATGAAAAATTGATGATTAACTTCTTACCTCCTTTAGGCACATAGAGATGAAATCCAGCGTAAATTTGAAGCCCTTCGTAATAGCTGCACAGTGAGTATTAAATACAGATCATTGAATTATTTTGAAATTAAGGACAAGGAAACAAACAATTTACTTATTTAATCCTTGATGACACTAGTTCTTAATGTGGACTTCTGGCTTCAAGGTGTTTGGAGGATCTAGACAGATTGGATATAATTTCTTCTAGGTTTCAGGTAAACCTCAATTTTGAGGTTTTAGTCTGATCATGGAATTGACTCCATTCTTCTTTTTGGAGAAGAAAGTAAATTCAAATAGCTCATTGCAGTGCAGCTAATAAGAATGGTGTAGCAGCTGCAAAAAATGATTGTAGGGGTGAAGATCTTTTCTGGGCCAGAGTGGAGGAGCCTTCATGCTACTCTGGGTTTTAACCCTGCTTGAACAGGCAAGAAACGTTACGGTTCCAAGTAACACATTGCCATGTAGTCATTTGCTCAAATTGCAGATGACTCTAGGATCTCAATTTGCACCTTCTATTGCTTGAGATCTTTTGACATGTTTTTAGATTCATTTCATCAATCCAGGACAGATGTCCGAGGGTTTGTCAATCAAGAGAGATTCTTGCAGATTAACGCTGTCTTCAAACTTATGATGCCTGATGAAAAGCATCTGTCTTCCAGTGATGTGAGTTACAGAAGGGCCACAGTCCTCTGGTGCAGCACTGATTGCTGATCTTCCTTGGCTTTTTCTCCTTGCCCCACACTGTAAGCAGGGCTTAATTGATGGGGTTTTTTATGTTGATTGTTTCCCTATTTCCAGTGATTTTTCGAACTTATTTTTTCATGCTGTAGGACTAAGTGTCTAATGTAGGAGTTTTCGTCTTTCAAAATATCTTTTCAGGATGAGAGTTATTCTGTTTTCCTCAGTTGCTCTTTAGCACTAAGCAAGGGGATTCTTCTGTTCTGTTCACAGAATACACTGAAGGAGCAAGCAGAGCTTACCGAAGTGTGTTAACCTCTGTCTAAAAGAAATCCTGCACAAGGAACTTTACTTTTTGTTCCCTTCTTCGTTTACTTAGATTGATCCTCTAGCTCTGTATGTGCTATCATAGATCTTGCATCCATAGCTATCTTCTTTTGTTCTGTCTTGCCCTTTGTACAGAACGACAGGTTTCTATGAAAATGCTTATGTGCTCTCAATGCAGGCGAAAGCCAGTTGTGGAAAATCTGTAGCTTCTTTTCACTGGCTGCCTTTCCGAGGTCGTAACTCATTATCTAGTAACACTTTGCCTCTGTGCGCATGGTGAACAAGCTCCAGCAGTGAAGAGTGACCCATAGCATTTCAAGAATGTTGAGAGCTTCAAAGGTTCTGCATTTCTAAAAGTGTTGTGCATTGTAAGGCCCTTCAGTGGGATAAGTGGGATCAGACATCCTCATCAATAAGAAATTAATTAAATAGTTCCTAAATGAATAATACATGCTCATCATACATTCTCTTTCCAGCCCAGGAGAATGCATGTATAATTTAATTGACCATGGATAGAAACTTGTTCTGTGTTACAAGTAGTTCTAGCTGTCTGGGATCCTGTCTACGGAGCAGCACTGAGAGAAAATGTAGGACAATCTTCTGCTGACAGTGAGGGATCAGGGAATGTTCATTATGGTGCCTTCACCGGATGTTTCCACCTCAGTTTTATCTGATTGTGACCAGTACGATGCAGGCTCTGCTTTTTGGTGACCATATGATTCTATTTGAAGGTGATTAGAATTTATACTCCTTTTTAAAATAAGGTAACACTTCAAGGGAAAAAATGTAATGTGCTGCTACTTATGTGGCATGATAATGAGTGAGTTTATTCTTTTAACAAATTTTTAAAAGATAGCCATTTTAACCTGAAACAAACTCGTGGAACTAGTCTGGCAAACTTTGGTATGGAATTTTTTTTTTATTTAGTCTCATTGAGAAGCCCAAAGCAGCATAAGAATTCTGAAAATCAGATTAGACAGGGGGAAAAAAAAAATGAAAGATTGAGTTACTTCAGTACTTTTGTAGTATTCAAAAGCTAAATAAAAATACTTAATCTCCTTTCTTTGGTATTTCTTCTGCTTCTCTAGCTTCGCAAAGCTCACAGCTTCCGATTGTAGAGAAGGCTCACACCACAAATGTGTCTGCTTTCCCTGTACCCTCACTGCACTCTTGTTCTTCCTTTTGCTGCAGTCTCTGACCAAGTAGACATTTTTTTGGTTCCGCTATTTGTTCGTTTTAAATTTGCTGTGTTTTGGGGTGCATACATAGAGACCATTGCTATGCTGTTGGTCGTAATTTCTGCCTTGTTTGTGAATTTATATTCAGTTGCTCTGATAGCTCTGCATTGTTTCATCTTGTGACACCTCTCTTTTGCTGTTGGAGGTCAAAAAGAAAATACTGGCTTTTGCTCTCTCAGTCTCTCAATTGTGCAAGAACTAATAGGATCCATAATTACAATAAAAATTGTAAATTGTTGTACCTGCTGTACACACACACACACAGATGCATGTGGGCACACACCAAGAACATCATTTTGTCATAATCTTCTCACAGTGATAGCTCATCCAGCAAATCTGTTGAGGGAGAAGGACCAGTTCCCTGCATTTAAAGAATTATTCTATCAAAAATATGATCCATTTGAGTGTTAAAAAGTATTTTCTAGGCAATCAGAAAAAGACGTAGAAATAAAAGGCATTTTCTTAAATAGGAAAATTTACGTATTCATCAGTTGTTTCCAGCTGCCTCTTAATTATGGCTTGTTGTTGGATCATCAACACATTTGAAGTTAAAAATGCAACTAAGTTATCTAAATAATAGTAGAATTGTTCCAAAAAGAAAACATTCAGTAAGCGGGTGGTAAAGTCTATGAATATTTAGAAGAAAAGAATCCTATAAAGTATTTACACGCAGCTTAGTAAAATACTGCTGCTATTCCAGGGAACCACAATCTGAATCTTCTAGTTTCCTTCAGGTACAGGCTGTTGCTTTTACTCTAGCAAGGAGAGTGGCATTTCTCAATACTAATTGGATATTGCATTTCCATTTATTCAAGAGATTGCCAATAAACAAGGTTTATCTCCCCTCCTTCAGGTTCTTTTGTCATTGTCTTGTGTTCCTATCTTAAGCATAAAGAGGCTTGATTCTGCACTTGTCTGTGAGATTGGATATTGAGGCATTATATTTGCAAGCCCGTTACACACATGTGTAATTTTAGTCATGCATAAAGTCCTTCTTGGTTTGAGATCCTGATTCCACATTGGCTCAAAGAGTTGCATACAAGAATAATCTGTGTTCTTGAGAACTTCCAAAATTATGTCTAAAGACGTTTTATACTTCAATGCTAAATTATGTTTGAAAGTAAAGGGGTCTTGCCCACTGTAACAAGGCTAATACCCAGGCAAAAACTTTTATATGGCTTTGTTAAATTTGTAAAATAAAGAAAAAAAAAACCAAACAACCTGGCTGTTGGGTGGGAGGGGTTATCCCTGATTCTTGTTTCACAGACAATGTGATGGGAGGTGCCAGTTAGAGGCAAGAACGGAGCTTTGTAGTTTTTGTAGCCTGACAAAAAATCAGAGACATCTTGGGTGTTGATGAGGTGTTGCTGTGCAAGAGGCTAACGGGCCCTTCGCCATGGATGATGACATCGTCGTCTTTTGAGGATGAGGGTCATGGTTGGTAGAGGCAGCGCATCTTCTGACAACGAGGAGGGAGGAGTGCAAGGTGTTTCAGTAATGGGTTGGTGTGGGAAGGAGAGGAACGCAGGCTGTGCAATGTCCTACTGCTCTGCAGCTGCTAACGAGAGCAATGTGCCTCAAGCTAGGCCATGGCGAGCTTTGGCAGCCCGAGTTCTCCGTGTGAGGTATGTTTCAAGTCACAGATGTCTGACTGTGGAAAGGGGAAGAAAGTGAGGAGTGCATTGCTATGCTATTGCTCACACGGGTGGAGATACGAGACTGATACCTCTCTGCAGCTGTCTTCATCAAGAGGCTTGGTATTCTGCTCCATTACAATGGTTGGTATTTCTCCGCTAGAAAAGCTTTGCCTCTCGGATCCAGATGTGAATAGGTTAAGATGAAGTGAGTCTGATGTCTGCTCTTGCTTCCTCTTCACAATAATTTGGGGCTGAGAGCTAGCTTTTTCTATTTTCCTCTTTACGTCTGACAGCTAGCTTTCTAGTAAAGATTAGTGGGGGTGGGGAGGAGTGGAAATGGATAGAGTAAAACTATGCATTCATCTGGAAGTTCTGAATTAAGGTTGTACAAAAAATTGCGTTGAACTCCCAATAACGTGCTGCTGATGGCATCCCGAAACAGTTAACCTTGCTGAGTCCTAGCATTTTCCTGCACGTTTGTCGGTGGCAACTGAGACGTCTTCATGAAGGAATAAGGTTACAGCGAAGTTTGCAAACTGCAGTTAGTATTCTAAAACTGCTTCCTTTCCTCCTTACCCTCATTATTTTGCCTGTGGTTTTGAAACATGGAACATAAGGGTTAAATTTTGTACATTGTGTCTGAAAGGTAAACCTCATCATCATGGCCCTGAACTGCTTGTTGCTATGATAATTTGTGATCCGTGCCTGGATAAGTTTTTAGGACCAGGCGTAATAGCTGTGAATCTGCACAATCTCACGATAGAGAAACACTTTGCTTTTCAGAAACTACATGATGGGGAGGGAATGGTCACTTTTGCTGAAGAGCTGTTACGCTTGGGTTGCTCTGCAATATTTAGAAATGAGATAGTCCTCTGTATCAGTGTAAAGATCAGTTGTGCGCTTAGATGTGGCATGTAGTGAATGATCTGCCAAGATTAGTGTGGTGTAGTTCGATTATCTCTGTGTTTTGTGCATTAGTTGTGATGAAGATGTGCATTGATTAAAGAGAAAATTTCAGTTGCTCTGAGTGGTGGCATGGTGCCACAGAGAAGGCTGCCTGGATTGTCTAGAATTGCTTTTCCAAGTCTTTGGTTGTTTTATAAACTCTGAAATGTGAAGATTTTTTAAAATTGTATTATAAGTTTCTAGAGGATATAACAGTGTTTTCTTACAGACTTTCCTTTAATGTACTTACAAATGTAACTCCAGAAGAGCTCAGGTTTGGTTGGTTGGTTTATTTGGTTTTTTTTGCCTGGGGATTTCCTTAACTGAAAAGAAAAATACCTTAAAGTATTAACTCTTTTCAGGTACAGGATTCTGGCATAGGTTGTATGTATGTATGCCTAAGACAACGTTTCCTATCAAATGTGGTTTTTTTATCTGTGTTTTCTTTCTTCTTGGTTCCCAGGACAGGCTTATCACAACGTGTTCCATTTTCCTGTGTCAGTATTACCCATTACTATTTAGGCTTTATTGTATTTATAAACTCTGTAACCCAGTTGGGTTATACATAATGCAGGTAGCTGTAAAAAATTGGATTTGTCAACAAATTTCACCTTTCCCCATGAAAAAAAGGAAAATTGTACCAAGAAGAACATATTTTGTCTCTTTAAAAAAATAAGTCTTATCAATCTATATAGATTACATTATGCAGGTTATAATATATTTGGAGTTTAAGCCAAGCCATTTTGGAATTGTCAATAAATATACTGTTGGGAAAATACTCAAGAAAGGAGATCACATCACTTCTTCTGGAATCCTTCTTTCTTAAATGCTTTGTTATTTGTCTAAAGTTTTCCAGAAATATCCTACATATGAAAATGTAACAGTGAAACTAAAATGGTCTGGTTTTAATTTTAGTTATAGTCAGGGAAAGAAGTCAAAATCTCAAAGCAGAATAAAGGCAAATGGGAGCCGAACTTCCAGCCCTTGAGGCATAAAATCAACTTGAAACACAGCCATTTTTAAAACGTGAATTAAGTAGTTTGACGTGTTAACTCTGTATGTCACCCTATCAGTTTTGTGTTTCCCCCATCTCTGCTTTCTTGTATTTCAAAACTAGTTTAATAATTTTTGTAGGAAGTACTTGTGTTAGCATGTAGAATATATGTGGAGAAACCATGAATGTATAAAAGATATCTTAAAACTGCCTAGATCTGTGATGTGGTTAAACATAAAAATGAAAACAAGCAGAAGAAAAAGAGATGTTATCTTCTCTGGCAGTTAGTAGAAATCTCAGATGTTACTTGTAAGGATGGCAGGTAAACCAGTGTAAAAACATACGTTCTTTTGTTCCTTTTGTTTGTATAAATACATTTCTAATTTCTTATCCCTACAGCAATATGGGCACTAACACATCCTCGTGATACAGTCTGTGTTCTTGGAAGACTTAACGCATACAATACAGAATAAAATGTAGTTTGAATACAGACAGGAACAGTGATTGAGAGACAACCAGATGATCAGATTTTTATTAGAAATGTTGTGTTTTAGAGTATGAATCATTTTGCTTTTACCCTAAACATATGGGCAGCAGGAACTCCACCCAGCAGGGAGTAATGTCAGTTGGACTGTCTCTGCTGACAGTTTAAAATCAAATACTGTTAATTTAGATCTAGGAGAGCCACAGTAAAAGGCTGCCAATATATGCGTTACAGATTCTTCAGAAAGAAATAGTTGTCATCTTTCCAGATAGCTGAGAAGAGCTCTGTGCTCGACTGCTTTAGATATTGAAGTCCTTGGCTTGTATAGGAAATTGGAACATTTAAATTTGAATGTGTGGCCAACTGTGCTCTGGGATTTTAATTTTTCCCATTTAATGAAGTATCTTAATCACTTTTCTGTGACATCTAGGCAAAAATGCCTCTAGAATATATCTGTAAGGGTTGAATATGAATTGTATAGAGCTTTCCAGTTTCTGAAATTCTTTTTATTAAGCTGATTTCAAGATTATACTTAGGTTCCTTTCTCTTCTGTTCTGATGACGTTGGTTTTGAGTTAGGAGGAGGTACAGCTATTCAGCCATCCAGTGTTCATGGCCTTCCATTCATAAAAATCAGATGGGATTGTGAAAATGGCCCTCCGTTGTTCGTATTTTTCTTTAAATTGCAGGGGAGTGTGGTTTAAAGCGTGTAGCATAATGCTGTTCTGATTAAACAAGTAGACGCTTCCACTTCGTTAAAGGCAAGGCTATTGTCCTTGGTGAATTTTTGTTTTTCACAGATTTTCAGTTAGTCTGTTGGGCTGCCACACTTTATTCTTTCTCCAGATATCCTGTGCTGCCATCTAGAATGCTGTTACTTTTGCTAGAATAGATTTCTTAAAATTTTCCTGCTTTTCCTGGTCACATACAGTGTTACATATAGTAATACAAACAATTGCTAGGCAGATTCGTCAGATTGTACTGCCTCTATTGCACCTCTTGTTCTGTTTTCTTAAATATCATGCTTCAGAAGCCTCTGTGAGAAGGGAAACTGAGGCAAAAAAGGTAAAGTGCTTTGGCAAAGGCACACTGTAAATCAGCAGCAGAACTGAGAATACAAAAAGAACTTCTGACTCCCAATCCTGTGCTTTAGATGCGACAGTTCTCTCTCAGATAGTAAATTGCATTGCAGCATATTTATACTCCCAATAAAAAAAAAATCAAGCTGTCTTCTCTCAAAACTCTATTCCTAATCGAAGTACACTCCTGTGCATAAAATCTGCTATTGCAATATTGCTTTTGTTTAAATTTAAAAGATGTAAAAGCCAGGTTGCCTCCTTGCCTGGCAATAAATGGTTCTGTGAGAGGAGAACACTTTTTCAGAAAACTGTACTCACGGACATGTAATTTAATTTATTTTTCTTTCTAGGTGATTACGGATTTGGAAGAGCAGCTGAACCAGCTCAGTGAAGACAATGCAGAACTGAACAACCAGAATTTCTTCCTGTCCAAACAACTTGACGAGGCCTCAGGGGCCAACGATGAGGTTGTGCAGTTGCGAAGTGAAGTTGACCATCTCCGTCGAGAGATCACCGAGAGAGAGATGCAGCTTACCAGTCAGAAACAAGTAAGGCTGTATAAGTCTGGATCGCAATCTCTTTTAAATCTGCAAACCTGTAAGGAATGAGTATGCTTACAGGGACAATGGCATTTAGGCCTTCCTTCCCAGAGCAGTTGAGTGAATGGAAATTTTTGGTATTTCCCATTGTACTTTGATGCAATTTTATTTAGAAATTTTGCACTCTGAAGATACTGTGATTTAGAATTATTCATTTTAATTTTGTGACCCTGGAAATTCCAAAATCTTTGTAATGAGATAGAACTGACATTAGCGGCACTCACAAGTGAATGTATGGAAGCGTTGAAATAAATGGGTTGTGATTTACCAGCTTATGTTTGCTGCCAATTTGCATGTACTGTATTTTAAATGGTAAGGCTGAAGCTGAAAGTGCACACTTGATGTGGGATGTGAGAATTGATAGGAGGATTTATTTTTAGACTATGGAGGCCTTGAAGACAACATGTACAATGCTGGAAGAGCAAGTAATGGACCTGGAGGCCCTGAATGATGAACTCTTGGAGAAAGAGCGCCAGTGGGAAGCATGGAGAAGTGTCCTCGGGGATGAGAAGTCCCAGTTTGAATGTCGAGTTAGAGAGTTGCAGAGGATGCTGGATACTGAGAAACAGAGCAGGTCTCTCCCCCCTCCTCCTCCTTTTATTAGCTTTTATGAAAATGCTCTATAGAAGCCAGTACAAAAATTATATTTAGAACAGGATATGGGAGTTGGAACTAAATATAAATTCTGGTGAGGTAGTTCTAAAAATGGTTTATTAGTTAATAGTCATTCACCAGTGATATTGTTCCTTTTGTTTCTTTGCAAGTGAGCTGTTCATGGGGAGCGGTATATACCATTGTAATTTATAAAGTGTCTTGATTTATTATCTTCTGCTTTGTTATATGGAAAAATAGTCTTTACTCCTAACTCTTCCTGCGGGGTCTTAAAATTTCCAGGCTGCTGTTCTGGCAGGGGCAGGAACGGGGTTATACAACATAAAAGTGTGCAGGGAACAGTCTGGCTTTATAAAGTAATATCTTGCATTTGAGGCAAACCCCTGAAAGAGTTACTGATGCCACTGCATGCTAGGAAGAGGTCAAGCCCAGAAAGGAGTTAGGTAACTTTATTTTCCATTTTAATACAGAGTGAGAGCAGATCAGCGTATTACTGAATCTCGCCAGGTGGTGGAACTGGCTGTCAAAGAACACAAGGCAGAGATCCTAGCGCTCCAGCAAGCGCTCAAGGAACAAAAACTCAAAGCTGAGAGCCTTTCTGATAAGGTAAGTGACTTTCAACCCTAGACTTTCATAATTAGATGAGATACTTTTCTAGAGATATTACTTGTGGAAATGTGGTCTCGAGCACATCTTTTTCAATATGTTAGAGCAAAAGGGAAAGGCTGGAGGTCATAGAATAGAATTCTGTCTTCAAGCCAAAGACCTTGGATTTCCTTTTGCAAAAGACCAAAGCAGAAAGCAGCCTGTGATGCCCGGAGTGTACAATTAAGTCCTTCAATGACTTGATATCTGCGTTTGAGCAATGACATAGCAAAATGTTGTTTGGTTGGTTTCCCCCCTTATAGTAAGTAGAGGATAATTGTATCATTGTTCTTTAGTGTGTGCTTGGTGAAGTTGTATTTTAAGATTGCAGAACGCTATTTTTATTAACGTTCAATGTTATTCTGACCATCTATCTCACCCGCCTAGCTCAATGACCTGGAGAAGAAGCATGCTATGTTGGAGATGAATGCACGCAGTTTACAACAGAAGCTTGAGACAGAAAGGGAGCTCAAGCAGAGGCTTCTGGAGGAGGTAACCTTGGGAATTCACGTTGTAACGTCAGAAGAAGGTTCCACCTCTTGAGGGGGGGAAGATGTGTGATTAGCAGTGTTACACATCCATCCTTCTTCTATATAACTGGGGAGATTAATGAAGTTGGAGGTTTTGTTAAAAAAAAACCCCACACTTTGCGAAGTGTGTGGCCATGTCAGGGAGCAGTGAAAGTGAGTGAACTGCTTTTCAGGGGAAGGTGAGCTGGGAGCCAAGGGTACAGCAAGTCAGGCACGGACTGGGACGTTGCAGCCTGTGGGCGCAGTCCCACGGTACCTGAACAAGAAGAGCAGAGCGGGTTAGGTGAAGGCAATCCACTTCAGACAGCAGCCCAGTAGTCATTGCAGAAGGTGATGAGGCGCATCCTAGGTCAGGTCTGCAAGGCACAGCATTCTTACAATGTAGCTCTGACCCGAACAAGTGCAAGAACTGTAGCTTAGAACCAGCTCTGGAGCCAGCGTGCTGAGGATGCATGGGTGGAAGCCACAGGTGAGGCTTCTCACAGCAATTTGTTCATAATTTAGCTTGATCGCAGAAGTCTGATCCAAGCTCACATGCCTGCACCGTATCGGTGAGACACTGAGAGCAGGCAGGCAGGCCTGGGCAGCGGGGGAAGAGGTTACAGAGGAGAATTCCGGGGGAAGGCTGGTTCCAGGTGATTAGACAGGGCAACTTTTGGTGTACATGGGGTACTGACAAGTTATTCCAGAGCGGAGAACTCCATTCTGCATGACAGGGAAAGATTTCTGGCTCTTGCTTCATGACATGTGAGCATTAATGGTCTTCATACTCAGGGACTTTCTCATCAAGAAAGTATAAAACCTGAAGGAATTAAGAGTAATTTATTGTATGCCCTTTTCTCTTGTTAGTAGAAGACAAAGATGTAAACAATTGGACATCATTTTCCTTATCTCATATGGCTACAGGGGAAGGAGTTTACTGTGGTTTATTGGAAAGATATATTTTTTTTTTAATTACAAAGTACTGAGATGGCTTCTGGTGGTTGTACAGAGAGCTTGAGAAAGTGACATCGAGAAATTCTTCATGTCTGTGCAGTCTTTTTAACAACTACAAGATTTGAAAAGCTTAAAAAAGCAAGTAACTTGAACATGCAGTTGAATGAAATGGTGTTGCTACAAATTAATATAAATACACTGCATAGAAATGCCTGTGTAGCCATAATGTTTTCTGATAGGAAGGAAAACTTCTCGAATATAGTAATCTTTCAGCTTTTGAAGAATTGTCTGTTTACTTTTAAGTTCTGCAATGATGCTTATTTTACAAGGAGTGATAACATTTAGTAGCTTTTATTTAAAAACAAGCCAACAACCGAACCAAACCACTGGCCTTTATCTTCATCTAACAGCAAGCAAAGCTGCAGCAGCAAATGGATCTGCAAAAGAATCACATCTTCCGCCTCACTCAAGGTCTGCAAGAGGCTCTGGATCGAGCAGATCTTCTGAAGACTGAAAGAAGTGACCTGGAATATCAGCTGGAAAACATTCAGGTGAGGGTGAGGGAACAGCGGGCAGGGCTCTCTGCTCCCTGTGGGGTTTTGGGATGTGATCTACTGTTTCTGTGTGGCACTTCCCTTACGCTATTTTTTAGTTCTGTTCTGCTATTGAGTTATCTGTTTCTTCTATAAAGATGAAATTTCTTACGAGTGTGTGTGGTTCACAGGTTCTCTATTCCCATGAAAAAGTGAAAATGGAGGGCACTATTTCTCAGCAAACCAAACTCATTGATTTCCTGCAGGCCAAGATGGACCAACCAGCAAAAAAGAAAAAGGTGGGTGAAAAAGGTTTGAGAGGCATGGAATTAAATGATGGTTTTGTGATTAGTGACGTGCTGTGTATTCGTAATATTCTGTTTTATCTTTCTTTGTGTAACACAAGCATGTCATCATTTAAGAGCATTCTGAGTTGCTGAACGCAAACTTTACCAGGAAGAATGTGTTCTTTGTGGCTCTTCCAGCATTTGGTTGTGCCTACAATACTCAGGTTACAATGCAGTAGCTACACCTCAGTGAGGCTGTAGGAATACAGAATTTTAACCATGCTTTTTTTCTTAATGGTAAGTATGTATGAGTGTATGAATATATTGTGTATCTAGAGTGGTTGTCTTGTAGTTACAGCATAGGACTGAGTAGTCAGGTGATGTGACTTGTGTCGCATCTTTGTCATAAGCCGTTTTGTCATTTTGAATTAATTAATTTAATTTTAACCATGTATTTTGAGATACTCTGTTTAGATGCTTTCGGAAACTCAAGGTGTGAGTACTAACAGGTAACGTACGTCCCTCTTTAAATTAATCCAGATCTCAACGTTTTCTCTCCAGTGCCAATATGAACTAAAAATCCATCCTTACGCATATCAGAATTAACATTAGGCCCTCTGGCCGGGCTGCCACTAGCTAGTTTCACTTTGCCTAGTTTAAGCCATCTCTTACTAGGAGTTAGGAGTTGTCTGTGTGTTTCTGTTGCTAGGGCCTGTTTAGTCGGCGGAAAGAGGACCCTTCTTTACCCACACAGGTTCCCCTGCAATACAATGAGCTGAAAGTGGCACTGGAGAAGGAGAAGGCTCGTTCTGCTGAGCTAGAGGAGGCTCTACAGAAAACACGCATTGAACTCAGATCTGCTCGTGAAGAAGGTAGGGGTTAACAGAAAAGGTGAATCTGGAAGGAGATGCACGTTTTTGGTCTGAAACTGTGCCTTTAATTGTGTGCCACTATAGCAGTAGCATATGTTGTTTAATTCTTACCTACTGCTGTGAAGCTGCAGTAAGGCTACGCTTTTTTCTGTGAGTCGTAACCACTGAACGGTTACACAGAACCACTGCTGTGAATGAGTGTTTTGTGTTGGTTTTGTTAATGAGTGGCATTTATCTCGTCTATAGCTGCTCATCGGAAAATATCAGACCACCCTCATCCATCTACTCCAGCCACAGCCAGGCAGCAGATCATCATGTCTGCCATAGTCCGCTCACCGGAGCATCAGCCTACTCCGATCAGTTTGCTAGCTCCACCCTCCAGTCGCAGGAAGGAATCTTCCACGCCAGAGGGTAAGTTCTTGGTGAACTTTTATCTTACTATTTTTCTGTCTACTATTTCAATGCTATCTCTTTTTAAAAAAAAAAAAAAAAAAAAAATCAAAACCAGATTTTTTTCATGATAGGGATATTAGTTGATAGGTTTTGCTTTTGTTTTTGGTTTAGAATTCTCTATTTGTATTATATCATTTATTTCTGAAAACTTCAGCAATAAAATAATTATTAGCATGAACTGTTTTAAGAGCATGGGTTTTTTTCCAAAGGAGTATGTTTTCTGTACTCTGCATTGATCAAAAGGATTTATGGCTGTTTCCTTAGTAGTTAATATTTCTGTTTGTCTAAACTGCAGATTTGTTCTGCTGAGCAGAAAGTTTCTGTCAAGACCTTTTGGTAAAGGGAAAAGACTTTGCTTAGGCATAAAGGGAAGATACCAGGTCAAAGATGACATTGACATCCTATTAACTAGAAAAAAGGGGTACCCTTCATCAGAAGAAATTAAAGGATTGAGGGCTCTGCTCATTTATTCTTAGTTAACCAGTATTCCAGAGTGAGCATTGAACCCAGAGACTCTGAACTAAAGCCTCTAGCCTTTAGCTGGAGCAAGCCGGAACTCGCAAACTTGTCCAGCCATCACAGATAGCTGGGGAGGAACAGGGCGCTGTGAGGATGGGTAACGTCAGCACGGGAAGATGTCCTCGGGGGCGGATCATGGGCAGGGAAGAGAATCATGTTCAGCAGCAAAAGACCGTGCCTTGAACGATAAGCTGTGTTCAATATAGATCCACTACAGGGATTTAGGTATGCTCTAGGATACGCTGGTGCTGATGGTGAGCACAAAGGCTGCGTGAAGAAGGCCTGCTACGTATTGGTTACAACAGCATAGGCGTTGAAAGGTTTGTTAGCTACAAGCAAAATTGAGAGATTGGTTTAGCACATTGTAAGAGTGCAGACTTGAAACGCAGATGGTTCTATTGACGTGATCTTGCTACACCAGGCATTAGCCGTTTCAGTTGTGCAGTCTGTTCTCAAATGGCACTTTCGGTGCAGCTGCATAAGGTAATTACTGAGGTGGTAATGTAGCTTACGATGAGCAGATTGTAAAGGAAAACAGTGTCCGTGTTCAGCAGGGCTTTGATAGAGATATGTAGTCACTTTTTATTACCTTGGCCTTAAAATGCCAAAACCTACTATAATTTTCATCCGTATCACAGTTTTCATCCTGATAATAAACTTTGTCACTTCCAGAGTACAGCCGACGCCTGAAAGAGCGAATGCATCATAATATCCCACATCGTTTTAACGTGGGGTTAAATATGAGAGCAACAAAATGTGCGGTGTGTCTGGATACTGTGCACTTTGGACGGCAGGCATCTAAATGTCTTGGTAAGAGCAGACCGTGTGCGTAAACCAAGCCTAACTGGACGGCAGAATGAAAAAGCGTCAGCCATCTAGAACAGATTTTTAGTGAAAGCTGAAGAAAGGACTGAGTATGAAGACTTTGAAACTAGTTGGTGCAAACATTCTACATTAGAAAACATCTGACAGCTTAGAGTAGAAGGAGATTCTTGGAAAAGCTGGGGTTTATGCATTAGAAGTTGAGAGACAGCTGTCATGACTTTTTTGTCATTTAACAGAAGTTTTCCTCTGTCCTTCTGTCAGAATGCCAGGTGATGTGTCACCCAAAATGCTCAACTTGCTTGCCAGCTACTTGTGGACTGCCAGCAGAATATGCCACGCACTTCTCTGAAGCATTCTGCCGGGATAAAATGAATTCTCCTGGTCTGCAGCTGAAGGAGCCAAGCAGCAGTCTGCGTCTCGAAGGATGGATGAAAGTGCCGAGGTATAAACATGAATCTTGGTGCCATATCAGGTGCTGAAACATTTGGATCAGTTCCTTGTATTATCCTGGCTCTTACAATGTGATAATCGGTACATGCCCATTACAATTACTTATTAGCACTGAAATTTGTCTTTCTAGGCATTGCATGCTTGTTTTATTCAGAATCCAAGCGGAAAATCCAACATGGCTTTGTGCTTGTTTCCTTCAGGAATAATAAACGTGGGCAGCAGGGCTGGGACAGGAAGTATATTGTCCTGGAGGGAACGAAAGTGCTCATTTATGATGCAGAAGCAAGAGAAGGTAACTTAGCATTTCTAGGAAGAACTTTTTAATCTTCAGATATTGTTTGGTGCATTGAGAGGCTCAAAGATTGTGACTGTTTGCTGTGGCCATACCGAATTTAGCTATGTCTTCTGTAATAAGGCAACACTGTGGTTTTTCTAGATCCTTCACAGTTTTACTAGCTGGTTTGTCATAACCATCCAGCTGTGAAACATCCAGCGTGTATCCACTTCGTTTTCATAGAATAATAAAATAGTAAGGGTTGGAATAGACCTTAAAGATTGTCTGGTTCCAACCCCCCTGCCATGAGCAGGGACATCTCCCACCAGCCCAGGTTGCTCAGAGCTCCATCCAACCTGGCCTTGAACACTGCCAGGGAGGGAGGCAGCCACAGCTTCTCTGGGCAACCTGTGCCAGTGTTTCATCACCCTCACGGGGAAGAATTTCTTCCTCATATCTAATCTAAGTCTGCCCTCTTTTAGTTTACAGCCATTCCCCCTTGTCCTATCTTGCTGTTTACTTGTTCTTCTTTCTCAATCTGTCTCCCCCTTCTCCCTGCAGCGGGACAGAGGCCTCTGGAGGAATTTGAGCTCTGCCTTCCTGATGGTGATGTAACTGTTCACGGAGCTGTAGGAGCTACTGAGCTTACCAATACAGCAAAGACAGGTGAGAATCTTATGTAGATGAGGTCAAATGGATTTCCTCTGGCTTGCCATCAGCTGGCATTCTGCTTGGCTGAACAGGATTTTCTCCCTTTCACTCTGTAACTGTGTAATTTTGAGGTTACCTCTATTTGAACTAGGTGAATAGGTCAGTCATCTAGATTTAGTTACACGTAGGTGGTTGCTTCTGTCATGATAGTTCAACTGTGAATAATATAATCATCGAACCAAATGGAAGTAAATTATAAGAATTTTGTAACGTACTTGAAAGCACTCGGTTTACTTAAAGTTCTTCTCTCGATGCTCTCTATCAAGTGTGAAGTGTCATAATTCATGCCACCCTTGTGCTCTAACCAGAAAGTCATTAACTTAGAAATACTGTGGGGTGTATACAGTCTCTTATGATGAAAAAATGTTGATGTTTTGATTTGTATGTATTGAATAGAACTGATGAAAAGATTTATGTATGTCTTGATTTTAACATTAAAGGATACAGATTGTTAAAAACAAAGGTTTCCATAACCAATTTTTACAGATTTTTCTTGAACAGTACAGGGAAAACTTTAGTCAAGTGGCTGTTTTTGTACTTTTTTCCGCAATGGTATTTCTTTCTCTTTTGAATAAAAGGCAAGAAATTATTTTTATTTAGTAGAGACAGCATTGCATGTATAGTTTGCATACATCCAGCTAATATTTAGCTGTAAGTAGCTAGTCTGTGCAGGACCTGTAAAGGAGAAACCTATGTATAAATTGCCATGGTAACACATCATGAGAAATACAACTTCTCTCCAATGAGGCTGAAAGGTGTTGATTTTAAGTCCACTGACAGTGTTCCAAAAACTAATCTAAGTCTTATTCTATCTATATAACATCTCAGATGTGCCATATATCCTAAAATTGGAGTCTCATCCACACACCACTTGCTGGCCTGGTAGAACACTCTACCTGTTAGCACCCAGCTTCCCTGACAAACAGCGCTGGGTCACAGCACTGGAATCAATAGTGGCAGGTGGGAGAGTTTCCAGAGAAAAAGCTGAGGCTGATGCTGTGAGTATAAAAGTTTCATTCAATAATAAAATATTCTGGGAGGGAGCAGAGTTTTGAAAAATAATTTTTTGGTATTTGACATGCTGAGGTTTAACTGAAGGTAAGTTATTATTTCTGCCTTATGATGTATGATAGGAGTACCAGGAAACTCATTCATTGTGACCGATGCTTTATATCACAATACCCTTCTTCAGACTTGGGGAATAAGAGGATCCTAAAATTACATCTCTTTAACAAACAGAAAAGGAAGAAAGAGCCGTTAGGACATGGTTTAAATCCAATCCCATAATGTACCATATCGAATGAGCAAACCTTGAAGGAATGAAAGAAAGAAAAGCAAAGCAAAAAAGCTTCCTCCTCTCCCATTCTTAGGGAATCAGGATTTTTCTGTTTGTTGTGGGGGCAGGCTGTGTGTGTGTTTTTCACTTTTAAGTTTTGTTCCTGATAAGAATAAGAGGTTAAATGGGTTTGGGTTTGTTTTGGATAGCCTTTTTCATCTTTGTTGCACTGGTAACCCTGTATTTTCTGCTAAAAGGAGATTTGATTCTGTGGCATTGTACGTTAGGATGGTAGCTCTGGAGGGAGGGAATATCTGACTAGCAGGGCATCGTCAGTTTTCTCATGCTAGCATTCTTTGTATCTCTGAGGAAAATGCATCCTCTCTGAGGAAAATGCATGCTCCCACCAACATTTGGACTTTTTGTTTCAATACTTCCCTGAGGCAAATTTCACGGCCCCATTGCAGGAGACTGGGGGAAATGGAAAGGATAGGGACAACAATAGGTTCTGTCTGATTCTAAGTTGATTCTGATGGGTTTGACGACTGTTTCAGGTAGACAGAAGTTTACTAATTCTTTTGTAGACAGTATCCCTGAAATTTTTAACTTTCTGAGATAAAGAAATCCATGCCAAGCTTTTTGCCTGTCTGAAATGATGGCCTTACATTGTTAAAATACTAATAAGGAAATAAAGATTGACTCAACAACAACAACAAAATCTTTTTGTCGTTTGTAGAAGTTGCTTGGAAACTCCCTGCTGAAGCTGGAGGGTGAAGACCGTTTGGATATAAATTGCACAATGCCCTTCAGTGACCAGGTAATGATACTGTGCAGCTGGGCTTTGCTGAGTATTGGGTATTTTCATTCATGGAAACGATATCTTAAGAGGAATATGTGTAACTATATACTTGTTTGTTGGTTTATTTTTCCCTTCACTGGTAAACAGTATTGTCCAGGTTTGCTCTTGGAGCATTCCTTGTTATCTGCATGTAGTGCTGCTTTCACTTGTTTCCTATTGTCGCTGTAGGTCGTGCTGGTGGGTGCAGAAGAAGGTCTCTATGCCCTGAATGTACTGAAGAATTCCTTAACGCACATCCCAGGAATGGGAGCTGTCTTCCAAATTCACCTCATCAAGGATCTGGAGAAGCTACTCATGATAGCAGGTAGGGCACTATATGTTACCATTTGTCCTGCAGTAAATGTGTGGTAATTGCTTTGTATTCTGGCATGGTTTAACTCGGTAGCTGGCAACTCAGCATCAGACAGCCGCTCGCTCACCCCTCCTCTTCCCCTCCCGAGGGATGGTGAGAATGGACAAAAGGGGAAACTCGTGGGTTGAGATAAAGACAGTTGAATAAGACAACAAAGGAAATACTACTACTACTAATAATAATAATAATAAAAATTATGCAAAACAAACTATAGACAATACAATTTTACCACCACCCAATGACCAGTTGTGCAGTCAGTCCCCAAGCAGCGATAGTGGAACCCGGGACTTGTGGATTTCGTGAATTGCACAGACATCCCGAAAAACACTGAACTCCCAGGGTCAAAAAAAAAAAAAAAAGGATTCACAGCAAAAAGGAAATTCCTGCCCTCCAGCCAACCCCCATTTATAAACTGAGCACGGTGTCCATGGCATGGAATACTTACATTGGCCAGCTTGGCTGTCTGTCTGGCTGTGCCCCCGCCCACCTGCTCATTAGCTGAACATGGCAGACTGGAGAACGCCCTTGACTTCTTAGCAACAGCTAAAACCGTCAGTGTTATCAACGCTCTTCTTGTACTGAATCCAAAACACAGCAGGTACCGGGAGGAAAATTCACTCTATCCCAGCCGAAACAAGGGTAACTGCTAGAGGTACTGTGGTGCCAAAGGGCCAGGCTTTTTTCTCTTTTTTTTTATCAGTGTATCATCAGGAATCAATTACTGTGGTTAACACAGTATTGTCTGAGGTTTTCGTGTAAATGAATATGTGAATGAAGGCTCAGTTAAACCTTCTCGAGAAAGTGATTTCTTAGTTTCCAAAGCTAAGGGAGGGAGGAACTAGAGACAAAACATTTCCAGCTTAGGGGTTAGTTGTCATTTTAAGTTCAATTTAAATTTAAAGTGTTGAGCTGATCAGTGAGCACATCTCTTCCTAATCACTACATAACCTTTTTTTAACATAGTTAACCACCTGAGGACCATGATGTTATCGCTGTGGCCTAGGGCCAACAACTCTTCACCTCTCTTGCTCTAAACACTAATCCATGTAACAAAATGGGGGCTTTTTTTCATGGTTTGTTCAAGATTCCCTTACGAAAGGAACACTGGCTTTAGTCTCTCCATCTGTGGTTTTCCAGAGATAATCGTGCCTACACTGATGCAGGCGTGCTGAACGTCAGGGCGTATCTTCATCTGAAAGCCCAAATTATCAAGTGTCTGTATGACATTTGCAGGGAATGAAAAACAAATTCTCTGTCTTGTTCTGTTTGTTCTACATATTTCCCCTTGTAAAGGGTTAAGCTGTCCATGCTTTATTTGTCTCACAGTGGTAGAAAAAAAGCAATTGGAAAAACAAATTAGGAGAAGGCTATGTTACTGTATCACTAGACTTCTGAGAGGAATTGGGCTTGGTCTATAGTGCGATTTATTAGGGCACTATGCGGAAGCCCATTGCCAGTTCTGTTGGCACAGAGGCGCCAAAGCAGCTTTTACGTTAATAAGTTCTGCAGGGTGAAACAAAACTTCCTGGCTAATTTTGAATAGTGTCCTAATGAGAGGCCACTGTTACTGTGGTCTGCTAGCCCTTAGCAACACTAATAACCCCCGCAGAGAATGGTTGTTCTCCCAGCAGATCTGCTGCCTGTTGTGTGCTTGGTTTTTTGCAAGTTTTGTGTTTCACTTTTAATGGGAATAATATGAAATTAATTCCACATGGTACCTTGTGACTGTTACCACAGTAACTGCCTGTGATAAGCTGCTGCTTAGGTAACAGAACACGCTTTTGTAGAGAACAGGGAGTTTACCCTTGATGCAATGTAACCATTTTTGTTTCCAGGAGAAGAAAGGGCTCTGTGTCTGGTTGATGTAAAGAAAGTGAAGCAATCTCTAGCCCAGTCTCACCTCCCAGCCCAGCCCGATATCTCACCAAATGTCTTTGAGGCTGTCAAAGGATGTCACCTTTTTGCTGCTGGCAAGGTAAGATACAGCTCCCTGGTGCCCCCAGACCACCCTTTAGACTGCACCGAGTTCAAATCAGCATCTTCATTTCACTGGCAACAAATCCAAGGTCTGTATTCTTGATTTAAACGTTTTTCTTCAAATAAAAAGAGTATGGGGGCTGAGGAGAGGCTGAGCTGGAGGCTGGGTGGAGGATCGACTACCGATATGAATAAATCCACTCAGGATGACATGGCGTAGCCTAAGCTGCTAAATAATAAGAGATACAGCATAGCATGGTATAACTGCCTCCTCACAGCTGACTTCAATGTTGAGATTTATAGTTAGTGAATTCCGTCCACTGTTTGTTCTGGAAAGCCATGTAAGAGTTTCCAGGCTAGAAAATTTACTTTGGTGTTTGTGTCACTTGATAACTCCTGAGATCTACATTAATTCCCAGTTTTAGTATGGAACATTTAGCCACAGCAAAAATTCTTACTAACAATTACTTCTGCAGACTACTTTGATAACAAACTGCACATCATTCATTTTCAAAGTGATGCTTAAGATAACACTTTCAGGGAGTTAAAATTTAGACCTAACCTATCTGAATTTCTTATCCCCTTTTAATGACATTTTTCTGTGGAAAACCTTCTAATTTTTTGTTAAGTTCTTTCAAGTATAAAAGAAATCATAGAAGCAGTTCAAATTCACGTTCTTTTTTGAGAATGTGAAGAGACTTTTCATTGTTTCACTAATTCACAGTAACTACCCTATTAAAAATACACTTGCTTGTCTCTGCAAAGCTCTTTTTGTGTCAAGAGGTACTCAGATCCATTTCACGCACTCAGCGTTGGATTTTACTCTGTATTACCATCCTGAACCACACTTGTCATTTTCCTCACAGGTTGAGAATGGTCTTTGTATCTGTGCAGCCATGCCCAGTAAAGTGGTGGTTCTGCGGTACAACGACAGCTTGAGCAAGTTCTGTATCAGAAAGGTAAGCTCAGTAATTCCCTTCAGTACCTAAGGTAATTCACATATTGCACTAAGACTTTGCTTTGGAGCGAACGTCTTAAACCTTTTTGCATGCATAAGAACATTTGTTTGCCAGCTAAAATGATAACAAATTGCAGCGTGCACTGACTAAAATTGGAGTAGGCAGCAATTTCCTGTAATAAGAGCTGGCATATTTGGAGAGGTACAGAAGGGAACCGTGATTTTTTTGAGGTACTGGACTCAGCTGTAATCATACCCTTGCTTATTTACTCAAAAAAGGCTTTCTTCTTAATTACCCAGCAGTGTTCTCTCACCTCCGTTGTCTTTGGAGAAATCCGTAACAAATGACTTCTCTCTTCTTTGCAATTAGAAAGCAATGGGTATCTGAGTTGGTTTACAGTGCCAGTGAAAATCAAAGCATGTTTGGTGTTACCCCACCACAGGATAGGCAGCTGTTTTCCGTACTTACTCTGGCATACGCATGCTTTCTGCTGGCCAGCAAGCACGGCAGTGAGACGTGGATCTCACGTGTGTAACCCTGTCCAGCTGCAGCGCTGGTCCTGCCCGGTACCGCTGCACATACTGCTTCGTTCTGCCGCGCATGGGTAGGAAAAACAGAACTACAGCAATTCGTCTTCAGACAGCCAGTTGCAGGCAGGTAATAACGCCGAGCATCGAACCCGCTATTCTTCTTGAAGACAAGGCCAGTGAGTTGTCCTGAATAAATTTTATATGCTCATACACATCCAGAAAAAACCAGCAATATTAGGGCTCTCTCCTCGGAACAGAGAGTTTAAACACTGCCTGCCTTAAAACAGACTGGTACCCAGAAACTCATCTCCTCTCCAATTCACAAATTAAAGGATGTTCAGGTCAAACTACATGTCCCTGTGAGCTTCTGCAGGTTACTTTGGAGGCACCTGTTCAATTTACGGCTTGACGGAGGCTTTTATCCCCAGCGAGTGCTACAGTTGCGCTGCTGTGAGGAAGCAGAGCCGGCACAGTAATCCAGGTGCTGGCCTCCTTGGGAGTAAAGCCCTGTTTGATGGAGAAGATCTTGGCCCAAGCACTGTGGGTGCCAGTAAACCTGGAGCATTGTGGCTGATACCAACTCTTGCTCACGACGGAGCAGCAGCTGGCAGGAGACACTGAAGATGTACAGTCACCGTCCTCTGCCGGTGCTGCCATTCACCTCCACAGTGCCACGGGCCATGACGAGGGCTTACATGCAAAACATGCGAAGGCGTGTTTCAGAAGGCAGGTCTTCCCTATCTTTGCTAATCCAGACAACTGAATTTAGATCCTAACAAGATGGCAGCAAGCCCAGAATATGCTCTTCTGTTCTGCCAACTAAATTTACAGATAAAGTGGGAATTATGCAAGGAATCTTGTCCTCAGAAGATCTGGGGGTCTGTGTGTTGTGTAGGCTGATCTAGAGAGCTATCCTAGCTGCTCAATCACAATGCAGATCTTGGTGGACAACATATCTGTGATACGTTGTACAAAGGAGGGGGGAAGATCGTGTGTGTTTGTCTTCCTTTTGCTTAAGGAGCCATCAAGCTGATGTCTGGAGTGTTACCAGCAGAGATGCTTTAGCGAGCTGATTCTTTCTGTTGGGAGAATCACAGTGATGGGCATGCTGACAGACAAGAGTTCTGCCTCGTGGGTTATAAAGAGTTTGGGACTCGACTCGGGTCAGTCCTGCTGCAGTTGTCTTGGGATGTTCTGTCTGCCTTTCTAGCAGCTGCCCTGATTCCTGGTGACTTCCAGGCCAGGAGGCGATGGTTCCAGCACTGCGCCTCTGGAGCTGGGGCAGCTGTGGCTGATAGACTGCATAGTGACAAGCCTAGCGTTCAACCCTAACTGCTCAGCCCTGGTCTTACGTCATCTCCCGATGCTGTTCTGACGTGCAGTCACTGGCATGGCTCTGACCCATTGCAAGCAGGGAGCCACTCCCTACTGCTCCATAAAACTGAGCTACAGAGCAGAAGAAAATCTTCCAGAATGGCTTAGTCTTCCAAAAGGAAGAGGTTTTTGGTAGGGTTAGCACCTGGAGTTGAGCTGATATGCAAGTCTATATTCAAGCACGTATCACTTTCAGCAAAACAAAACTTTTTCTTCTAGCAACAGTACATTTCCGTGTGCTTTTGAGGGACTTAGTGACTTTGAGGTTGCCGTCTCTCCCTTTTATAAAGATAAATGTGGCAATATATAATCTTCTAGAATAAGCAAAATCTGTAAACTGTTACAGGGAACTAATACCGGTCCATACGTTCCTCTTTTCCAGGAGATCGAAACCTCTGAGCCTTGCAGCTGCATCCATTTGACCACTTACAGCATCATCATTGGAACCAACAAGTTCTATGAAATTGAGATGAAGCAGTATACGCTGGAAGGTAGGAGACTCTTCCTGAGGAACGCACCGAGTGGCTCCACAGATTCTTTTGGCGGGGCTTTTCTAAAGCAATTTACGAAAAAAAGTTGGTGCTGACCAAGCTGGTGTTCTCCATTCTCTTTGCAGAGTTTCTGGATAAAAATGACCACACTTTGGCCTCTGCTGTGTTCGCTGCTTCCACCAACAGTTTTCCAGTCAGTATCATCCAGGTGAACCCAACGGGGCAGAGGGAGGAGTATCTGCTGTGTTTCCATGGTAAGTGTTGCATGGGTCTGTGGTTGTTGCTCTACCTCTGCTCTCTCGTACACGACCTGCCAGACGGTACCCAAGTACTGCTGTGAAGGAAAGCCGAACAGGGCTGACCTTCTAGTGCCTGGTGAGGAGTATTTGTTCAAGACTGTGAATCTAAACACCCTGGAGGAGCGGTGCCTGGCGGTTCAAACAGCGAGATGCCAGGGCCTTGGCACTAAAACAGCCCTTGCTGAGGTGCTTTGGGTCAGCTTGCTTCTGGCTGAAAAGTTCTCCACGGCCATGGATCAGTTGCCACACACAGGCTTCTGTGCCTGAAGGGGAGGGAGTGGAGTCAGCGTGAAGTGCAAACAGGTCCTTGATTATCCTGATAAGATGGTCAGGGGTTTTCCAAATGTGGCATCCTTGTCTGGTTTCCATACAGACAGATGAGGCTTTTTAATAATCTTGTCATGAAATAAGAGGGTGTTATTTTTTCGTATAGCTGCTTTTGTTGACTCTCTGGGGTAGTGTCTTGGAAAGGCACAGGCAGCCTTCAGAAGCTCACTAGCGGTGATTTGGGGTGAAAATCAGTAGGAGCCTCATAGTCTTCCCAGCTGTAGGTTAAATAATAGCCTTACCTTAATTGGTATAGGGAGACTTAGAATTGCAGTACCTTTGGGTGCTGAAAGTACTCCTACATCTAGCCAATTCAGTGTCAGTCGGAGTAATTGCGGCACTCTAGGATGTGCAGGATAGCAAGCACCCTGTCCCTGCTAAAAAGCCCAGGGTCAATTGCCTTTGTCCCTACAGAAAGAAATGCCTAAAATTCGGGCACGTGCTCATGACATGACATGACTTTTCTTGGCAGAGTTTGGTGTCTTTGTGGATTCCTATGGAAGACGCAGCAGGACAGATGATCTGAAGTGGAATCGCTTGCCCTTAGCTTTTGGTAGGTGTTGAGGGACATTCACTTGGATTAGGGAAATTACTGAAACTGGGAAGCACGCCTGTGGGATGGGCATTCTTCGCTCAGTGCTTCCCTTTCCTCTTCCCTCTCCCAGTTCTCACAGGAACCGTGGAAATTTTCCCGTCATTTAAGGTCATTACAGATCCAAATGGTAGACCTTCTGAAGTACAAATAATTTGAGGAAAACTAAACCAAAGTTCTGGTTCCTTACTCTTCTTGGTCTGACAGTGACTGAACTGGCTAGTGGAATTTCTAATGATGATTGGAAGTTTCTGAAATAGTCAAGGGTATACAACGTGGGTGTGGTTCCCTCAGGCCTTTCGCACTACCTAACAGGATTTTGTTCAGTTCATAGTCTGGTTTTAATGTCTTTTTCATGATACTTTGGTTAGGAAAATTCTTGAGATACAGATAGTTTCAAAGCAACAATTCTGCCAGCTTGCATCTCCCTATTTAGTGACGGTGTCTAGGTCTTAATATATTCCCCTCGTTTTCCCGAGGGGCTGTGAGGATCTGTTGTGCTCAATGATGCTTTTTAGAAGTTTTTAACAGAGAATTTTCTTCTGTGGTTTTCCTCCCTCTGTGATGCTTCTCCAGCCTACAGGGAGCCCTATCTCTTTGTGACCCACTTCAATTCCCTTGAAGTGATCGAGATTCAGGCACGAGCTTCTCTAGGGTAAGTTGTTCTCTTTTCGTTGCTTCGAACAGCATGTGCTGCCAGAATCTGTGTGCTTCCCAGGAGAAGGTACAGTGGTGTCATTGTAAAGACTTCTTCCTGCAATTTTACCCAGAACTCCTGCACGAGCCCACTTGGAGATACCAAATCCGCGGTATCTAGGGCCTGCAATTTCATCTGGAGCTATCTACTTGGCCTCCTCCTACCAAGACAAATTAAGGGTGATTTGCTGTAAGGGCAATCTGGTGAAGGAGACCAACAATGAGCAGCACCACAGAGGATCTTCTGCCACACGCAGGTATGATGCACTCCGTGTGTTAGGGGCCTCGTGCACCGCGGCAGCAAACTTCCCTCCGGATGGCTCTTCCCCCCCAGATGTTGCGGGATGCCCTTGTTCCGTTCTTAGAGAGAGAGGCTGGCGTTAGCCAGTTACTGTAATGCTGGAATGGAACAAGGAGCAGAGTCACTGATGTTTTAAAATCCAGAAGGCAAAGAAGCGTTAGCTCTGTGGGAATATGTGGGTGATCTCCACAAATGCTTTGGGATCTTGAGCCGCTGTACTTTTACATTGCGATATAGCTGTGACCGCAAAGCTTGGTGAGCTTTGATGTTACTGGTAGGACAGGAACCGTCGACTGGCTGTAACAATCGCAAAGCAAGAGCCCCTTCCTCTGAAAGAATGAGTATGCCTGAGGGAGACAGCGCTGGGAAGCTGCGATAGCATCGAGCTCTGTTCAGCAGAACAGTGATACTGCAGACAGGTGAATAAATACTGGGGCTGATAGTGCCTCTGTGCACTGCCGATGGAGAAGCTGAGGCCTGTAGCTCATCCTGACCTGGCCTGAACATCCTGGAGCTACTGAAAATTTGATATGTGAAAAGGCATATGTCAAATTTTAGCATACTTTTATGTGGAAAAGTATACTGCTTAAGTACTTGAAAAGGTGTACTTTTGTGGCTGGATACGCAGACGTGACTGGCATTAGCAATTCATTAAGGCACGTTCCTGGCGTTGCTAATGTAACAGCTACTCGGCTGTCAAGGTGTCCTTGCACTTTTATCTTGGCTCAGGGAGGTCTGATGCTTTTGCACCTGAACACTGCTGCGTGTTTGGGGAAAGTTACATTTCTGCTAAAAGAAAATGTAACATGAGGTTTTTGTCGCTCAGCTGTTCGCGTCCATTATTTTTGAATGACAGCAGCCCTAACAAGAGAGGTCCGCCCACATACAACGAGCACATAACCAAGCGGGTAGCATCAAGCCCAGGACCCCCAGAAGGTCCGAGCCACCCTCGAGAACCAAGCACACCCCATCGGTACCGCGAGGGAAGGACAGAGCTGCGGAGGGACAAGTCACCTGGGCGGCCACTGGAGAGGGAGAAATCTCCGGGCCGGCTGCTGAGCACCCGCAGAGAAAGGTCCCCAGGGAGACTGTTCGATGAGAGCAGCCGAGGCCGAATGCCTGTGAGTGGTGCCAGAACTCCTCTTGCTCAAGTCAACAAGGTAAGTCAGGAGCCCGGAGAACTGTTCTGTTCTCAGGAATAGGCACGTACTGCAGGAGGGCTGGCGGTACTGTAAGGCACGAGAGCAAATCAAATCTCACCCGCTCCCAACCTCTGTTAAAACAGAGCACACGTGGTGTCACTCGCTGGCCCTGTGAACACCTTCCCTTGTGCTTGTTCTGTAACTGCAAAAGCAGCGTGACTGTGGAGCAGGCTAAAGCCCTCCAGATCTGAATGCAAAGGTGCCTTTCCCCGCAGAAATCAAGTCAGTGAGGACTTGAAGGGGGCCGATGTCTGGAGAAAGGAACGTGGGAGCCTGCTGCGCTCGGAGCGATGCTGACGGGCCTTGGCTTTCTCAGAATTGTGCCACCTAGACGCAAGCAGGCACCGAGCACTCACCCAGCTGCTGCCACTGAGCGATGTACTGCCTATGTGAGAAAAATACGTGCCACTGTAACTGTCGTTTTGTTTGCCTGCCAGGTCTGGGACCAGTCGTCAGTGTAAGTCTCAGCTAGACAAAGTTACTCATCTTGACCTGCAGGAAAAAAAAAGGAAATACACTGAGTATACGCGCTCCGTACGTCTGCTGCCCAGTCACCGCAACAGCGTTCCTGGGCCACAGCCAGCGCCGCGTCGGGAGGCGTGACGCTCTTGAAGATTGTTCGCATCTCAGTTGATTTCTCTGCACTTTCCTGCACTCCTGTTTTTGCACTTTGTACTACTGTTACTCTTTCAAGCAGTTCATGAACTTTTTGTATTCACCTTAGTCCCCGGTAGTTCATCGAGGAAATTAAACGGGACTAGAGTCCCACCCCAGGTCTTTGATGTGGTTAGCACCCCTTAGCAGAGAATTGGGCGTAGTTCTGAGACATGCTGGGGATTCCTGCTGGCCTGGAAGCAGACGGGCCGAGGTGAGGGAGCCTTGCAATAGAAGGTGTGGTTGGATATCCTCTGCAGAACACAAGAAAAGTTGCTTCCGATTAGTCCGTTCACCTGCCACTTCTGAAAGTTATTTTGTTCTCACTAAAACTGCTCCATAGCAGCTCTGATGGGGAGGGAAGAACCCCGCTTTACGCGGTCCCACGTGCCCGGCCCTGAGACAAAGTGCGTTACCGATCAGCTCCTGGGGTGTGAGACTTTATCCAGGTCTTCTGCATGACAGTTCACTGCATGCTGCTGCACCATCACTGGCTGCTCTCGCCTTTTAGGTTGCTTTGCTGAGTAGTGTATTGTACCTCACTTGTAAATGAACCGAAACCTTTAGATTACGCTGCAAAATAACCGTTAATCACTCTGGAAATTTGGCAACGGAGAGTTAACGAGCCTTATTCTATGACAAGAATTACGGCCACGCTTGCGTTCTCCTCCCAGCATTGAACGTGGTCCGGTCGGAAACGCCGCCGTCGCGCTGCCAGTGCCGCGCTCCCCAGCGCGCGGGCGGCCCCGGGCTGGCTCCTCGCGTGCCTGTAACCTGTCGTACCATAAGAGCCGAGGGTCACGGCACGAGAGGATGCTCATGATGAACAGCCTGAGCGGCCGCTGAACACGCCCGCGCCTTCGCTTCCGCGTGGCTGCCCTCGAGCCCGCTGCTGCTTCCTATTCTCTTTTGCTGTGAACACGAGGCAGAGAGCAGATGATTTTCAAAGCAGGTTTTGACCATTCGATCTGCAATAGCGACATTCTGAGTGAACAACCTTGTTCTTTACAACTGGAAAGAGCAAAACTGCATCCAGTCTTCCCCTGGCCACACTCTTACACCTCCGCTAGTCCCTTGCAAGCCTGTGCTAACCTGTTCTAGAAACCCAGAAAAAATCAAATGCCTTGTCAGTGTCCTCGGGCGAGTTTCATGAATATTGTGTTCCGTTCTCTTGTCTGGTGGGTGATTTTAGAGCAGCTGATTTGGCAGGAAACGTGCTGAAAGTTTTTTGTCTCCTGGTCTGAATATTTTGAAAGGTCACTGAGATCAGTCTTTAAATCTTTGCATCTCATGGAAGATCTTCAAGACCTCAGAAAGGGGCTTGTCGAGTCCTGAAGGTGTATCTCTTGTGTCTTGTTCGTGAAATGCTTCCTGCTATAGAAATAGCGCAAAGGACTGTACATATTTACAAGAAACTTTATATTCGTAACAAAAGGGAATTGAATTGGTTTCTACTTTTTTATTGTAAAGTGTGCGTTTTTCAACACTAGCTTTTTGTTTTAATGGCGGTTGTGGACAGCCATCTTCAGACACCGGAGGGGCCTCAGCTTCGTCCTCCTCGCTCCCATGAAGAAATATTGTAACCTTAAATTGCAGTTGAAGCTTGTTAGCGTAAATGAGGTTTTAGGTCTCTCGAAGTACAGGATTTTTCTTCATTACCTTTTTATTCTTGACAAGGGAGGGAACCAGAGGGCCAGTTCAAAGCTCCACCTGGAACGTATTGAACTTTGTTGTTGAACAATAACCAAATAAAACAAATCACTTCTCTCGACTGGCATGGTGAAATGACCGCTTCCTTCTGTGCCGAGCGACACCCAGCCATCCTCCCCTTGCACCCAGCGTTAGAGGCTGTGTAATCTAGAGGCGGCGAAGCTTACCAAAGAGCTAACCTTGACAATATTTAGCATTTCAGTAGTTGTCATTCCCTGAACAAGTAGCATGAGTGGCTTCACAACGACAGAGCAGGTTCACAAGACCTCAAACGGGGGGCTGTGTCCAACTCGTTTGCTGTGGCGGCAGCCAGCTGCAACCACCGCCAGCTGCGCTCTGCCCTGGGGAGCGGGGTAGAGCCCGACGCCTGTGAGCAGCCCTGGTAAATGACCCACACCTCTGGAGCTGGAAAAAAAACCCATCGTAATTAACAACAGTGTGATCTAATGACAGGTTTGGGATTCATCCCAGCAGTGTACGGGTAGCAGAGCGGACGGAGACAGTTACTCAGCCCCCCCGCTGTCATACGCTGGTGCTTTACGGCCCAACAGCTGCAACCTTAGAGAAAAAAACCACCACAGCAAGGCTCACAGTTCAAGTCCGACTGAGTACAGCCTGCAGAGTTACTGTACATCTTCGCTCACACCTGCTGGGAAAACTTGCTAGATCAGACTTAAATGTAAATACATCTATTTTTAACTGAACCAGTTTTTACAGGGTCTGAAGTATTCTTTCACAGGAAGAGGTTTTTAATATTCACACTGCTGCCTACAGTAACTTAATTTGTCCTCCTACTGTTCAGTGTTTTTGGTTCTGGGCACGTCCCCGCCCCCTCACCCCGGTAAAGGGCTCGGTGTTGGGGTGGCGGCGGGTTACTCAGCTCCGCTTACCTTCGGGTCTCCGTGACACGCGTCAGGAAAACGCTCTCCATGAACTCCCAGCTGCTTGATTTCTCTATCGTGCCTACTATCCGATGTATATGACAAAACGCTAACTTGTTCAGTGTTTCTTGATTTCTATTTTACTGTGCACAAAGAATACTGATTTAAAGCTCATTGTTGCAGTCCTATGATGCATGATCAGAATTGTAACAAAACTAAAATAATCCAGAAACTGGTGGAGTAAAAAGAAATTATTTATTGAGCCTTTCGCTTATCGAGAACCCTGCACAAATCCGCGGTCAGCTTGCCCACCCCACCCTGTGCGGCAGTTCAGGGGGCGGGGAGGGGCCTCTTGCTATTTCTGCTGGACGCAGGAGGGAACGGCTGACCCGGGAGTCCCCAGACCGCCTATTACAAAAGTCTCTGCCCCTGCCTTATAAAAAAAAACGTGCTCTCCGAGCTACAGCCAAGACTAAAGGCAGGGGCACAGACTGGGAGAGGCAGTGGGGGTGGAAGCGAGCTACCGAAGCCAGCTCTTCTTCCAGCTTCTGCCTTTGGAGGGATTTGATTCATCCCTTCCACTAGGGAAGACGCTGCCATCAGCTCCTCCAGTCGCCCACCGGGCAGGAAACAGCCTAGCGCAAAACAAAGGAGGAGAAACCAGAACCCCCACCCCACAGCAGCCCCAAAGCCCCCAGCCCACCTCTTCCTTCTCCAGCCCCCTGCCCTGCCAGGAGCCAGCCCTCCCGCAGCTGCCCCTGCTGAAGAGGAGGGGGTGGGGGGAAGAAGGCTGCGGCTGCGGGGGAGCCAGGGACCACCTCAGCTCCATCACCCTGCCCCGAGAGGCCCCTGGCTGCTTGCTCACCCCAACAGCAGGCAAGGGGGGGGCCATCACCGCGCCAGCCCCCCGGCCCCACTCCCTGGTTTCCGAGGCAAATGAACAAAGCTTTGGGGGGGCTGCAGCAGCGAATGGTGCGGTGCTGGCTGCGGGCCCAGGACCAAGGGCTCTGCGCCAGCCCAGGCACGAGATAAGGCAAAAAAAAACAAACAGAAGCTCTCTAGAAACGCCTTACTTCTGGCCTCTGGTTCCACCACACCAGCACTGATGGAAAGCGTGGAAGGGGTCGTGCATACATGAAATGGGGGGAAAAAACCCCACCAAAACACAAAGCTTAGCAGGAACTAATGGGCCTGATGCCATAAATACTGTGAAGTCTTGGATACTTTCACCTTATTTCTGGTCTCTGTTTCTCAAAGTTTCAGCTGCTTTAGTCTTTGACGTGTGAAAAAATTTGGTTTGAATTGGGGAAAAACAAAACAAAACTCCTAAACCAAACTTATTAAGCCACCTCCAAGCTCCTCTTTTCGTCTAGCAAAAAATTAATTCTAGGTCATTCACATAAGAAACTTGTTGTATCATGTCCCTGCTGGCACTAAAAGCATTTACGAGGCGTCACGGTGTGCCATCTCTGCCAATACCTTCTCACAGCTGAGCAACTCCCCCAACACTGCTCCTCTGCTGATGCTTGCTCTGCCAGAGTCGAGAACTGGCTGAATGGCAGAACTCAGAGGGCTGTCATCAGCGGCACTGAGTCTAGTTGGAGGCTGGTAACTAGTGGTGTCCCCCAGGGGTCAGTACTGGGCCCAGTCTTGTTCAACTT
>Ga0065711_1026450_pt1 | contig 70180 bp, 42 predicted proteins | sample Hoacrofraction12_FD_59098 | JGI IMG/M metagenome (GOLD analysis project Ga0065711, IMG submission 59098) | Hoatzin crop microbial communities from Cojedes, Venezuela - Epithelial fraction 12 v2 (version 2) | ecosystem: Host-associated > Birds > Digestive system > Esophagus > Crop | place... | reverse complement strand
TTTTTTTTTTTTTTTTTTTAATTAGTTTGCATCTCTGACAGTGAACTTAAAGAGGTTTCTGGCGTTTGGACTTCCATGAGAACTTTTGTAATAAATCCTGAGGTGAGAGCAGCACTGGAAGGTGTTGATGGTGATGCCGTACACACTGGTGGGTAAGTCAAGGGCTCAGCAAGAATCAGTCTTTGTTGCAAGCGGTTTGTGGTTTCTTGTTGAGTATTAAGAGTGGAAGAGCGAGCGTGGGCACTTCAGCAATGGATTAAAAGCTGAAGCTGTATTTTTTTACTCTGCATATCTACATAAAACTGGTCTCCTCAAAAAAGCTATGCTCAAAACTCTGGAGACTTGGGAAAAGAGAACCAATATAAATGCCTGTTTCAGTTTGTTGACTTTAAGGCAGAAGTCTCAACTTGTCATAAAATTCCAATATTTGCAGTCCTTAGGCAAAGCAGAGCTTGGGGGTCAGTAAGTGACATCTGTTGTTTCATGTTCAAATGGGGATGGAGGTCCTCCAAGGAGAGGCTCAGCAAAAGAAGGTTTCTTTGACACAATTCCTCAATTGCAAGTGCTATTTGCCATCGCTCAGCTGGGGATGTGCTGCCTGCGGGTACATCCCTCCTGCTGCTGCCTCCCGGGAGGGAACATGGGGCAGGAGAGGAGCTGTGGGCTACGGTTGAGCCACAGTCTGAACCTGAGTGCTCTTGTTCACGTATCCTGGTGGCATCTTTGCTCACCCATCTCACATGCCTGAGATACTATCCTTGTGCCTTCTTGTGCTTGAAAGGCAGGTTTCCACTTACGTCTTCACCAGGGAATAAATTCCCAAGAAAGAAGCAGGCAAACCTGATTAAAAAAAAAGAAAAAGTAACATATAACTAAGTGATAGAATAAGTGTGAGTAGAAATGCTTCTGGCATCTTTTAGCCTTTCCAGACATAACTTCATTAGTAATTTGTGCAGCTCCAGGCTTTAAGGAAGGTGAAAGCTCATAAGGTTTTTAGAAATCCTCATTTCTTTGACATTTCTGCTTTTAAATTCCTTTTTATAACTCAGCCATTAGCAAAGGTACATGTTGTTTTTCAGGCAGTAAGTTCTACAGTTTTAGATGGAAAAAACCTTTTGGAACAAGTTAGCATGGGTGCTAATCAGGACACTTTTTTGAGTGTCTGATTCTGTGGTGTTTTGAAACATTTCTACCTTTTCCTGATATAAAGGGAATTGCCAGATCAGGCCCAGCATGCAGAAACTGAATTTCTTTTAAGAAAGTGCTCTGTGGTGTAATGACATCAAAGTGTGTCTCCTTTCATAATAAAAGGCATTTTTCTCAAATGCTGTTCCAAAACCGCTTAGAATATCTATTTGGAGTTCGTTGTTTTTCTCCTATGTGCTTCTGCTTCCTTGATGCAGGAAGATGACCCATATTATTCAAGGTAGATGTAAGGTGTTTTCCACAAAGTGCCACAGTGCTTAACTGTTTCAATAGCTTTAATCTCAATTTTAAACCTCAGTATTCCATCTCAGAAAATGGCTACTGAAGCACTTTTTGCAATCCAGACTTTGCCATTTAAATTGCATGAAGGTTAAAATGCAAAATTTAATGAAATTAAATATTAAATGTAAAGCCATTTAAATTAAAAACTCTTAACTGCCAGTAAGAACAGAACCGACTTTGAAAATGGAGATGCTGGCTCTGGTGCTGAGCATTGCGATTTCTGTACGGAAGTGCCCTGGTATTGCTGAAAATCTGGGTGTGAATCTGCCTGGGAAAAAGGGTGACAGACCACATGTACGCGCCTGACCTTTTCTTTGCAATGCTCATAATCATGGTAGGTAGGAGTGACAGCAGGCCATTCATTAGGTCTTCATTAGGTAGCCCATGTGCAGTAGCAGCAAAAGGTAAGAAATTAGAGGTGTAAAAGCTGCAGAGAGAGGCATGTCCCATGGGAGAAAGCGCCAGGTAGTGAGAGCACGTCTGCTCAGGTGCCTGCCCCAGGGAGCTTCAAGAGACTTTGCTTCCAGAGTGTTAAGGTGCCCCCGGTCTGGGAGACATTTGCGGTTTGTCCCGGGAAAGCAAGGCATTTACTTGCTAAAAATTAAGTATATTAGGCTTAGTCTGGAATGTTTATCAGAACGATAACAAAAAAACCATGAAAACCCCAAATGATATTCCAGTGATGAATGGTTTTAATTAGAAGTAGGTAGCAAACACATTTTAGAAACATATAATTTCAAGCAGTTTCTATATTTTAGTGCTGCTGGAAGGCAAACAGGTTTTATTCTTGAAGCAAGAACTGGAGAACTAATTTGGCTTAACTTTAATTTAGTGGTGATACAATTTAGCTATAATTAAATTGGAGCAAAAAATTCTAGGTAACAAAATGTAGTCAATTATAATTAATTAACTCTTCAAATTGTAAAGTATCACCATCCCTAGGTAAGCAAAAGTGTAGTCAACAGTCCATAACATCCACAACATTGCTTAAGTAGTCTGAGAGTGAAAAACTGGTAGGATAATCATTAAACCAAAACTACTTGACACTAATTCTGTCTTGATTCCTGAATCAATGACTTCCCTCTAGTTGAATGCACCTAATGGTGACAGAAATTGACCCATTACCATTTACATGTTTCGGACAGGCTTCTTACAGGATAGAGAGAATCTGGGTTTTCATCAGGGATGCTAAATTTTCATAAATCTGCTTTTTTGTTTCATAGTCCATGATGATTGCTGATATATTAGGACACATGGAAGCAAGTTTCAAAATAACTTGATAAATCTTTCAAAATATTATTGAAAATAAAATTTTAAAGCTTGAGGTAGTAGTGTTCACATTCTTTTCTTTCTTGAGATTAAAAGGATGCACATCTATACCAAATATCTTCATTCAGTAGTGAGGAGTTACATTTATTGAGTTTTAGAATTTATCTTCAGGAGCAGCAAATGATTCTCTGCATGCATCTGGATAATTTGACTATATCAATATTGATGCACGCTTACGCAGGTTTTGTTAATCCCTTTGGGAAAAGGATTCTTTCAGTAATATTAGTTGAGCAGATGTTGGTTGTTGATTTTGCAGTTTTATTCTTGGTACTTTCATTTTTCTCAGAAGAAGGAGAAACTTCCTTAATCCCATGGACAGATAGAAATATAAATGACAGCTGAAAATATGCTGAATTTTCTGTCCTTCTCCAGCTCTCAGAATACACACTGCGTTGAGAAGGGAGGATAAGCATGACCGCATGTATCTCTTTGAAGTACTTTATCAGCATTCTTAAAAAATATCAAAGAGACTTATGCCATGTAAAAATAGCTATGATTACATCCTCTTTGGCTGGATCTGATACAGATTTCATGCAGTACATCTGTGAGATGACTACCTCGAATGTTCAGGGGGAAAAATGACAGTTTTCAGGGACGAGAGAGTCTCTTGCGTTTCTGAGGCCATTTTCTATTTCTGTGACCATTTTTAATTTTTGTTATCATTTCGTTTCAAGGGTCATGGGTTTATCCTTAGCTGGTAGACCCTATGACAATTTTAAACCCTAGTGTTAGAATTTAAACTGCATGGGTTATAAATGCCTGGAGTTTCAGATTTTTGAAGCAATAAAGCACATAGTGTTAGCTTTCTGTTTAATGAAATATTCGGCGCTGCTCTCCCTCTTCTGGCTCGTCAGTGTTATCTCCCTGGGGGAATTTGCTTCTTTTGGAAAGGATTTTGGTGAACTTTATCCCATCTTGTGTCCCTACTGAGTTCAGGAGAATTATTTCCTCAGACATCTTGACAACAAGGAGAGAACCTACCTGGATTGTACTAGAATCAAATCCAGACCAGATGTGGGGGCTGATCTGTCCTGGGGACTGAAGGATGATGCTGAGCTGTCAGAGCAGGACCACATCTTGCTTATGTATCAGTTGAACCCCAAACACTTTACTGTGTTTCTTCATATGGGTAATTTCAGCAGAGTCATGCAAGACACCGGTGTGGATGAAAGTTTCAAAGTGAATACTCACAAGTAGAAAAAGGTGATGCTAGTCAGGAAATGTATTTTCTGGCTAAAAACTATACAGAGTAGCAGTTGCTTCTTCTCTGTTATGGTTAAAGAAAGAATTTTTTTGTGCAAGTGAATTTTCATCTGGCTCAGGCTGATTGCTGAAGCCCCCCACAGCTCTACAGCTGAGCAAGGAGGGGACCTCCTCCACAGGTCCTTGAAAGAAGCTACCATGAGCTCCTTGCTGTGAATTGTCCCACTGTGGTACCACTCTGGTCCATCCCTAGGGGTCTTTGTATTTTTACATGACCCTTGTTTGTAGGAATCCAACAAGTAGCTGGTGTGTTCATAATTTTGTGAAATTACTGTCAGTACAGCTCTGCCTTCTACTCTGTCCTTGGAAAGAAATTTAGAAACGTTGGACCCCTTCAATATTCGCTGTTGTTCAGTTCTTGTAGATACTAAGCGCTGCTGCTGTTGTGCAGGTTTCAGTACACTTTCCTCTTTTTCTTAATGTATATTTTAATATTTGTCTTTGTTGTTCGAAGGGAAAACAATCACATAAAAACAAGAGGTAAAGAATACAAACAAACATAGAAGCCAATGAAAGAGAAAGACCCTCCAAAGTCTATGTGGTTAAAAGGCATTTACAAAAAGCTGCCCTGAGGGCTGTGCAACAAGTCCTGTGGAGGCAGCAGCGTGGGGTGACCAGGGCTGTGTCTCTGTTCTTCGTAGCAGCGTGAGTGGAGTAAGTGCTGTGTCCTTTGGCGTTACTCATGATTTACTTTGATTTGAATTATGGATCCTATGTCATCTGGACAGGCTAATGGTTACTTAATTATTGACAAAAAGGAATTTGTGCAATTGTGTTTCCAGATCTCTCCTTCTGTCCATCTTTAAATGACTTCACAGTTGGCGTAGAAATACATTTTCAAGAACTTCAGTAAAGAAATCCTGTTTAGTGTCTGCTTTCATTGCTGGGTTATCTCATATTTTTAATTTACTCCTCTTTATATTTCATTTCCAATTTTCCATCCTTCAAAAATCTTTATAAATGGCTACATAACAAGTGCAAATTTCTCTCCTGTTCAATGAAAAGTACCAATCTGGCTGTGATGGCTGTGACATCTCTTGCTAAGAGAGAACAAAGAAACCACTCAACTCTAAATAATCAAAGTCTGGCTTGTCAGAGCTGGGGTATGTGGCCTATTAGGCTTTATTGAGGGCAAGTAGCAAAAGTGGTGCTTAAATAAGCATACAGGCTCTTATGTGATTAGTTATGCATATGGCACAGTGATCTTGTTAAAATCAAATTTTATTCAAAGAAAGCAGAACTCTTTCCAATAAGACTGTAATATGGCATAAAATCAAGTAGTGCTGCTTTGCAAGTTGAAAATTCCTTATTCCTACTTCTATGTTTTGTTTCTGGGGCTGTTTATTTGGGAGAAGAGGAGGCTTGGGGGGGAGGTCTTATCCATGTGTATAAATACCTGATGGGAGGAGCACAGAGGATGGAGCCAGGCTCTTCTCAGGGGTGCCCAGTGAAAAGACGAGAGGCAACAGGCACAAATAGAAATATGGGAAACTCTATTTAAACATAGGAAAAAGCTATTTTATGGTGAGGGTGGTCAGACACTCGAGTAGGTTTCTCAGTGAGGTTGTGCAAGCTCTGTCCTTTGAGATAGTCAAAGCCCAGCTGGATATGGCCTCAAGCAACCTGCTCCAGCTGCCAGAGATCCATCACAGGTTGGACTGGATGGTCTCCAGGGTTGCCTCCAACCTCAGCCCCTCTGTGACTCTGTAATATACTGTCCTGAGGCTGTGTCCTAAAATATTTTAAGTCATAGAGTTGTAAAGAGTAAAATTAACTGGTTGAAGACAGAGGGGGTGCTTATAAATATACCATCACAAGAGAGAAGAGATGTTTTCAGCTGAGTTATACCTGAAGAGTCAGTGAGGTAAAGGTGGTGCAAGGGGAACGGAATAAGAGAAATATGCTACTACTGTCTTCTGCTGGCTAGTTAGTAATAGAAGATTGTACGAGAGTGTCAGTTATGGGTAGATACTGGTAGCTGTTTGTAGAAAATCTGCTTCTATTTCTTCTGAACTGTGTGGAGCTTTTAGCGTGTGGCTTGTGCCTATGAACAACCTGTCATCCCAGCCTTCTCATCTTTCTTCAACCAAGGTGACTCTGCACTTGTGGAGATACCCGGGACGCAGGTATTTCTGAGATAATTATCAGCCAGATTCCTCCTGGCCTTCGAACTGCTCTGGTCCAATTAATCAACTGAACATGATTTGTGGTGCAGCCATCTCTTCTGTTCTGAGGAGTAAATCTCCCAGGTCTGCAGGCAGAGCTCCTCTCGGGGCTGGCTTTACCTCCCCGCCTGCTGCTGGGATCAACGCTGCTGCAGATGCAGCTGGAAGGAGTGGGAGCATCGTTTTCATGCACGCCCTTCCTGATGTCTTGTTTTTGATGTAGCATTTTCTGGAAAGGACTTTGGTTTATCACTTTCTCAGTTGCTTTAGTTTTTCTTTGTTAAAAGCAATCAAGTTTCCTGGTGGGAAATTCAAGACTACAATTTATCCACAGACAGAAGATTCTTTTATTCTCATTGCTTTAGTTGGGGCTTTCCTGTAATCATTAAAATCTTGGTGTTAGCATTGTGCTGTGAGGATTCTCTGGTCCTGTCAAAATCAGCAGAGCTTTTCTGTCATGTAAGTTGAATAAAAATAAAAAATATTTTTTTATAGCAAAACAGCAAACAATATTTCCCCTCTGATAAAACTGGAAAGCACAAGGACTCTGTTAAACACTTTTCTCTGTCATCTCTGCACTTTGCATTTGTCCTTCAGCCTCTCAGTCATCTGCTCCTTTACGCAGCACAAACACACTCCAAAGCAGTTTAGCTGGCCCTTGGCACAGGTCTTGGCTCCGTGTCAGCCCGGCTGAATGTCCCCTGGGTTTCCAGGTCTGGTTTGTGCATCTATTCAAGCTGAAGGGCCAACCTCAATCTCCGCCTTGACATAGAGGAATAGATGTGCACCAGACCTGCGTCACTGGGCATGGTCCTCACCCTTAAGAGGCGGTGTTGGCACATGGCCTGCCTCCCCGAGAGCTGGCAGATGCTGCCGAGGACATAGGCAGACGCAGTGGCTACGGAGGCGACTGTTGCCATTTTTCAGTGAATAAACTGTAATTCTCAGGTACTTTCTCTCCAGCAAACAGTCATGTTATTTATCTCCATCTGCTGTGCTCATTTTTTTTGTCTTCTCATTTGGCGTCTTCATTTGAATCTTTGATGTCCTGGTTCGTGGTGTTTATCTGTCAGCCTAAATGGCAAATGTGATTCTATTTTACGACTCCTTCTGCTGATGTTTGTAGTAGATCCTAGGTTTCTTTTCCAACTTTTAAGGCTCTCCTGTGTTTCCCCCTAGTGACCTCCGTATTGTGACTTCTACGTAGTCATTTACTACACTCCCACCATCGCCAAACCTTCATTCCACAGATTTTACGCTAGATATTTTCCACATGAACTTAGTTATAGAGTTTATTTTCCAAAATAGGCTTGTGCGCTCAAGCTTTCCTTGTTGTTGAAATCATGTACTTTCTCTTCTGCCTTGTCCTGTAAAGGCGGCTTCAATGCTGTGTGATGGAGGTATTACCTGCCGGACTTCTACCTGGCAAAACCAAAAGAGCCATCACCTTAAATGTGCCAAAGCCCTTCAAACTGACCATTTGTCATAAATTGTTGCTGAATTTCCTCAGTCTGATCACTGGCAACTGCTGAAGAATTATTCCGTATTAACTTACAGGCTGAGCTCAGATATTTTGTGTAGTGTGAAATCTGGAAACTGAATGGGTCATTTTTACAGTTGATTACAATGCTTTTACTCCTCCAGCCTTCATAGATGCGTCTTTGAATGGCTTGATTTATGCAAAGAACTGAGGCAGTTGTTCTGAAAAGACACTTGCAGAACTTGGGTGCTAGAAACAGAGAATTAAAGATTGAGACTTGTAGGTTACAGAAATGTTAACCTGAAGAAAAAGAATTCATTAAAACTAAACACGAGTAGGTATTCAAGTCCTCTGTTCCTGAAACTTGCTCGGAATTGCCTTAAATTGAGCATAAATTCCTTAGTCTTAGCCTTGAAAAGTATAAATATATAAAAGAATGATCTCTTCTTCTGTCCGTGTGTATATTTCCTAATGTTAGTCCTAAGACTCTAGGGGATGGATATATGGAGCTGTCAGATAGGAACAGGGTTTTCCAGGAGTGCTGTCCCTTAGCATGAGCCAGGTCAGGAGGAGCAGAAGGAGTGCTGTTACTTTGGTTGATTTGCCGAGAAAGGAGAAGACTAAACAGTGATGTGTGAAATGGGCCTGATCTCAATCCTATTGAACTCTGTGTAACTCTATCAGGGACATCACTGAAAATAATATTTAGACGTCCAATTTATCTTCATCATTTCCAATATAAGATAGGGTAAACACACAGTGATGGCATTTAGCTGCTGAAGAAGCTTAAGCAGGTCTACGAAAGGCTCAGCTGGCCAGTTTACAGTTTTGAAGGATCATGTGAGGTGCTTTTTCTTTCCTTCGACAGATGCTGAGGAAAGTGTTTCCAAGTAGGCTTGACTTGCTATTTGTGAACCTGTGCCAGCCTGCATAATACCACAAACGTCTTAGGCTGGATTTACAATGCCAGAGAGAACCTGGAGAAGGATCCAAAGAGACTTGCAAATATGTATTTTATTTTGCATATCAAAATATTAATTTGGAAATGGAAATATAAAAGCTGGCATCTAAGCGTGAAAGGATAGGTCACTAACTGCAAGGTTTCCACAAAGGTTACATTTCTGACATTTTATTGCTCTGTATTGTTTATGGGTTTTTTTGTGCTTTCATTAAGTGACAAAGTGTCTGTATCCATGGTACACCTTCTGATTTTGAACTTAAAGTGGTAAAGGGAAAATGCTTTCTTTTGGGAAGCCCAGTTAGGTGGAGAAGTGACACAGATGACTTCACTAATTTATGTTCTCTGTGATTGCTGTGATGAAACACAACACACATGCTGTTCACTCCGTCCCCTCGAGCTTTGGGTAGTTTACTGTTTGTGGCTGTAAAAACACAATAGGGAATACCTTAACATATGCTGGGGCTAAACTGAATGAGAAACGGCAGCAGCTAATCTGTGAAACATAAAATGCATCTTCTTGAAGTGTTTGTCTAGAAAAAAGCCATTCTGACTTCACGATTTTCAAAACCTGCTGGAGTACACTTCATCAGAGGCACTGCCTCTTTAATACATAGATTACCCATATCTTTTTGCTTCATTAAAATAGCTTCCCACTTGATAGGTTCATCTGTTAGGGTAGGACCAGATAGCAGCCAGACTGCTACACCACTGACCACAGGGTTCCTCATTTAACATTTCTCTCACTATTCAAGGAGAAAAAAAAAAAAAAAGAATTCATTCTGCAGCTCTTATAGCTCTCCTCTCATAAAATGTCATCTTGCCAAACATTTAAGTGTCCACTTACCTTCTGTTACCGCTCAGGAAGCCCTGTAGAAGAATGCACTGGATGGGCTGAACACCTGGAGTGGGTTCCTGCAGAGATGAGCAGCCAAGCAGAAAGTGATACGCGCCCAGATACGTATGCCCATGTGAACCTGGGAACGGGCTTCTTGGGAAGCCTTTGCCTGCATCCCTCTCGTCAAAAATGTTCTTTAAAATGTAATCCTAACATAGGATTCACAAAGCGATGGCTTGCATGCTAAACTTGTTGAGCTATATTGACACTCTAAAATACTTTAGTAAGAGGAGGCAGATTCTGAAAACAATGATAAATACTTGATTAGTTTGGGATTTTGAACTGGAATCTTAGCTGAAATGACTGAAATAGTCTTCCTTTCCACCCAAAGGAAACTAACTATCGGAAATCTCATGATTAGTCTGATTCACAGAGAATATGCAGACTGAATTTTTGTTTTACTAGTTCAAGACATTGGGGTAAGCTTTAGACTAATTTTGAAATGGTTATCTGAATTAATTTTTTGAAGTTGATTCATTTTAATGGCTATGCTGTTTCATTTGCATTTGGGCATCATGGATTTATTGATCTGAAATCTTTTTTAAAAATGGTCCCAAGTATGTTTTTTAAGGATTCATTAATTTGATTTCTTTTACTCTTGAGATATGATAGTCTTATGTTAGTGTTTTATTTACTGTTATGATACACTAGGAACGCTAGAGATAAATTATATGTCACTTTGCTTATTTGACATTGATTCAATTTCTTGTATCAGTCAGCAGATGACCCTTGTAGGTCATTTGTCCTCATTGGGATTCTGAAGTTAGAGTAATTTCTTATTCTTTCAGAGGTTATACATTTTAATGATTTTTTTTTTGCCTGTATTACAACTTTATGACTATAGTTTTCTGTAAAGGTCTATGTAGATATTAAAACTAATAGACTGTTTCTAACATTTGACTAGTATGATATCTATGGAACCATCTGTTCTACTAAAGTTTATAATTTGATATATGCAAAGTTTCTTGCATTGATAGAATCCTTCAATTTTCTAAAGGCAGATGAAATTTAAGGCAAAATATTACTAATACATTTTGACAGTAATAGTACTCTGAAACACTTGCCTTTTTGAAAAAGTACCCTCAAAATTTAGATTACACTACTACTTCTGTAAAAATGACACTCGAATTGTGATGAGAAGTAGCCATTTACAGCTGTACCTATTGCTTTGAGTATCAGAGCTGCGTGAGTTGCACACAGCTACCTGGAAAGCAGCTGGAGACGGATTTTCTAAAGACTGCAGGGTTTTATTAGAAACAAGTGATAAAGCAGAAATATCAGCAACATCATGTAGGGTTAGTTGTGTTTGGTGAGGATAATGCCGTCTGTACTTGTATAAAAGCCACCATGCCTGGTCTTTGCACCTTCTTGGTCCTCAACATTGCAATGCTGCAGCCATCACGTCATAGCAGACGGGTTACAAAGTTCACTCTAACACATCAGGTTTCTTCAGCCTTCAAAATCTTCATGTCAGTCTGATACCCTATTAATGAGAAAAGTGCTTTTACCTGACAGTCGACGGTGCTGGGAGCAAGGAGTGTTGTGGACGAGGCTGGTGTGAATCTCGAGGTAGAAGTTGGAGGCTGATGGCAAGCTGCATCGGTAACAAATACGTCGAGAGCAAACATCTCCAGCAGAGAGGAGCGGGGAGAGCAAACCTCATCAGCGGCAAATGGCTTGTACATGGCAAAATCACAGCTGCAGCGAAGTTCTCTTCTGCTTGGAGGGCTGGGTGAGGAGTGATTTTTATTTTTTCCAGATATTTACTTCGGAAACCCTTTCCAGTCTGAAAATGAGAACAGTCTCACTTATCAAACCACTAGGTAAGGGGCAGTCATTTAAATTTTACGAAAGGACAAAATACGTGAATTTTGACTTTGAAGCTGTAGGGGGAAATGCAAAAGAACACTTCTCGGACACCTGTAGTTCAAAACCACTTACATCTACTGGCTCTCTGCGCTGTGGCTGCCCAAGTCATCCCCATTTGCAATTCATCAGGCCCCTTAACTCATGTATAAGTAGTTACCTTCCATTTAGACACCACGGGGATGTTATCACCAAAAGGGTGAAGTCAGCTAAGAGAATCACTTCAGTTAATGCAGAAATGAGGGTAATACTTTAATGTAGCAACAGGACATCTAGCTTTTTATACTTAAAGACAGGAGCCTAAAATTCTGGGTATAAAGGATGCTTACTGGGAGTAACTACACCTCTATCAAAGACTTGCATTTGAATAGGGTACAGCACCCAGGTTACAGACTGATCAGCGTCTTCTAAATGAGCATTGAAGCCATGAAGATTACAGGGGTTTGGATTTTTTTTGCTGTTAATACATATTGAGAGTAGATTTCTTTCACCTGTGACAGAGCTGTTTTTGAAAGAAATGTCGCTTACAGTACAACAAAAGCACAAGTATGTGTAAGGTTACCCAGGTATGCAAGCTGTACAGCCTTCCCATCCCTTCAGCTCCAGTTTGTAGGTTGGCTGCACCGCAATCTCCGTAGCTGTGCTGCTCTCGAAGTGCATGCAAGGACAAGGATGAAGTTTTCCATTGGAAATTTTGAACTATTTTCTGGAGACGGGGAAAGAATGAGAGAAAGAGCAACAGAAATGTTAGCAGTACAGTACATCATGGAAAACAAGAAGATCTAAAACCTCACTGAAGGGAGAAGCTCAAAGTAGTATGGTTGAGGAACAGTAACCATGAGCGCAGGAGACCATGAGAAGGTATTGGGGCCCATATTTCCACCCTGCTGCAAGTCCTGCCCTTGCACCACATGCTTGTGCTGCCCGGTAAGCAGCTCCAAGTTTCCCCAGACACAATGTGCTCGTGTCCCCCAGCAGTGAGGACAGGGGAATGGTGCAGAGTCCCTGCAAGGTTTGCTTTCATCAGCTGTGGCTCTGCTTTGGGCCGACATCCCAAGGACTTAGACCTAAGGTGTTGCGTAGGTTTTGGATGTGTAATTGTTTGGGTCCTGTGTCTTTGTGCTAGAGCTTGGCATTTTGTTCTCATGGGAGTCTTTAAGGTATTAAGGTATGAAAAAAGAGTTGGGTTGAAACTTGTCAAGGGGAAATAGTATCTGTAAATGCTCAGCTTCCTGATTAAAAAAAAAAACACACAACAGTGTGTAAGACCAATGTTTTCTCAAGCATGATTAGTAATACTTTAATTCAACGCAACAACAAAAAAAAATTGATTTTATTGCTCTCTATTTTATGCATCACGAGTTTAACTGAACTAAATAGTCAAAGTACAGGTGGATAATACTGTGTTAGTGAGCTGTTGACCACATTTCCTTCTGCGTCTCACTATTTCTTTTTGTTCTGCTTACTCAGCTTTTCACTTTTCTAACTCTGAAGACCTATGTACCACCAAAAAGCAGTTAAGCAACCAGCTGCTCTGTTTACCTTACTGCAATGGACAACGTTTTATGCACCTGCTCTAGTAGGCTTTTCTCTTCTGAAGGTATTTCAGTAAAACTGAAAGGAGGAATACACGTTTTTAGTACCCAGCAAAATGCAACTGCTTGGTAGCTGTGTCAAGCAGTGCTTTCTCTCAACTGAAGACATTAATTAGTACTAAGTATTTTAAACTGTATATCTGAAATATCTATTAGGTTGTGTATTGGACAGATTATATTAAGAGATTGTCCCTGCTCCAGACAATTCCTAATATTGCTAATACAAGAGAAACAAGAGCTGACATGCACAGAGGGTCCAAGAACTTCTTTAACTTACAGTAGTGTTCAGGACTGAACCAGAAATACAAACTGTTTCTCCAGATTTCTCTTTTGAAATAGTAAATAGTCTTCAGTCATTCATTGGAAGAGAATTGACCAGTCCTAAATATTCATTGGGCTGACTGCAGTATCGGGTCATTATTTTGTAGATAGAATATTCACGTTAACCTCTCATGTCAGTACAAATATAGAGCTACAGCTCTGAGTCAGATGGGTACAAATAAATTAATTTGTATTTTCTGCAGTCTAAGGCATTTTGTACTCTGACAGATTTTAATCCAAATCACCCTACTGTCGACAAGCAGAAAACTTCTGTACTGACCTGAGGAATGCTTTAAGATGGGGCTGACACAGATAATACTGGGGCTGCAGGTAAGAATCTCACTGCCAGATGGGAACCCACTTTTGCAGTACAATGTGGAAGCCGCTGGTTGCCTTCCTGAAGCTCTCCTCAAGCAAAGAAGGGACATTTGTACTTGGGGGAGATATTTGTTCATGTGGAGGCTGTTGTCAAATCACCAGAAAAGGGAGTACGGGGTTATAGTGATCTTGTTGGAAGAGAGAACTCACTTTGGTGAATAGAGCAGCCTTGATTTACACGTAGAAAACAAGTGTGGAAAGCTGTTCAATTCATCCTGCTGCACCAACACCATTGCATGGAAATTGCATCCTCAGAGGGCTGGGACACCTCTGCTGTGAGGAAAGGCTGAGAGAATTGGGGCTGTTCAGCCTGGAGAAGAGAAGGCTCTGGGCAAACCTTATTGCAGCCTTTCGGTACTTCAAGGGGGCGTAGAAGAAAGATGGGGGCAAATTTTTTAGCAGGGCCAGTTGCGATAGGACAAGGGGTAATGGTTTTAAACTAAAAGAGGGAAGATTTAGACTGGATATAAGGAAGAAAATTTTTACCTTGAGGGTGATGAAATGCTGGAACAGGTTGCGCGGAGAGGTAGTACATGCCCCATCCCTGGAAACTGTTCTCAACAGATGCTTGTGTTACCTATTATAAGGTTTTCTGCTGATGGAGAGTCTGTAGTCTCCATGGGCAATCTGTTCCTGTGCCTAACTACCCTTACCATTATGAAATTTTTCTTAGTGTCTAACCCAATTCCCTCTGGCTGTGATTTCAACTCATCAGTTGTTTTCTCCTCAGTGACCATGGAGAAGAGTTTATTCCCGACTGTTTTCGTTGCCTTTAATACACTGGCAGAATGTTATCATTAGGCACCTGCAAACCAGACATCTCCAGTTTTCTCGATCTTCCTTCATTAGTCATGTTTCCTAGATTTCCTTTTTTTTTTTTCCACCCCCTCTCTTGTGGCTTCTCTTTGCTAGAGCCACCTCTTGGCCCCTGTCCCACAAGTCAGAGCTTCAATCTAGCCCACAAGTTTAAGGCAAATGCTTAGCATTTTGCTGATGTTGATGGGAAAAATCTTTCTTAGAAATGATAAGCTTAAGGTTTTTACATAACCTGTTATCTGTTTAAGTTCTCCTGTGCTTTTTGCCAGTAATTGCCTTTCTCTAGCTGTTACTTCAATGAAAGGTTCGTAGATCCCATATGGAATAGGAAGGCACACAAATTACTCATGCTTTGAAAGGAAAGTAACTAATTCCAAAGCTAATGATACATGCTGAGTTTCTCCAACCCGTATAGTTAATTTCAACTTGAGTAAAAGATGCTCTGCATGGATTTTTAAACACCCCTGAGGTACCCACATGGAAATAGCTTTCTCTGAAAAAGGCTGCTGCCTGTCCCTCAGTAGAGATGGGCTAATTTAACCCAAAGTAGGCTGCTTTAGCAGTAAAGTTCAAAGGAGCTTGAAGATGATTTTTATCATGGAGGAAAAAAAGTTCTTTTTCTTTATGCTCCAAAACAGTTCTGCTCCAAGGGTTCATACGAAAACAACTTTAACCCAGGAATAACATTACTAAAGTAAAAATTAGTGCTGCACAAAATTCCACAGAAGTGTGAGTGGCGGCATAGGTTTATATCAGCCCATTGGGTTTCCACTGCCAGCAAAATAAGTTACTCTTGCTTTACATAACATGTGCAGCAGCATTTTATGTATGTTTCCATAAAAGATAAATTTGTAGTTGTAAAAATTTGCAGCCTACAGTGAAAAACTTATTAAAACAAAGAAAATATAATTTTGCTGCATTTGTTGCCTATCTTTGTTGTCTTTGTTGTATAAGGGAAAGGTGAGGTCTTAATACCACTCTTGCAAATTAGTTTAGATTATCTGAAGACTTTTACAGGACTACTTTTCTAGCAAATTATAGAAAAGCAAATTTTGTAGGAGAAACAACTGTTCTTGCCCTTTAAATGCTAAGCTTGCTGTACAGGAGCACAGGCACAAAAGGCACATAACCAAGTCTTGTAGCCATGAAAACAACAGCACAAAAATGAGCTTTTTCTCCCAGTTTAATTTTCCGTAGTTACAGAAATGAGGCTACCAGCTGTTTGAATTACAGTGTGCAGTGACACAATAATAAGAAAGTTAATCTCTTTAAGTAGCTATCATATTCTAGTTTTCTGTTGGCAACTCCTTGCCTGGTCTTCCCATTTACCTGTAAATATGCATCTAAATTCAAGCAGCAATGTTCTCGGTACAGGTGGGGAAAGCAGAACACCTGCTGGTAACTGCAATGAAGATATCCATGCACGAAAAGCATGTGCGTGCGCATATATATGTGTGTTCTATAAAGCCTTGAATAGAATCGCGAAGTACAACTTGAAGGAAATACGTAGATGTTGTTTTTGTCACGTTTGGGATATTTTTCAGCATGCATTGGAAAAGTAATAGCATCAGGTTTAGTAGTCTACGGGATAGTACAGTCTGAGCTGTGAGGTGCATCTCTACTTGCTACTAGCACATGGTTGTGAGCTGGTAAGGTTTTCTGAACCAGAAGGACACTTCAGGGATTTCTGGAAGGTACCTGGTGTTCAGCTGCTTGGGTTTTTTACACAGGTTGTCTCTGGTTGGAAATTTCTCAGGTTGCACTTTCTATGAATATTTTTTGGAAATCAGATGGGTTTGCAAACCTCTGAAGGGCACCTCATGGTTTTGAAGCTTTCTGCTATGGAAATAGGCGAGATCCCATTAGGAACAGAAGAATTTTTTCCCCATGTAGTGTTTAAATACAGAAAGGACCAGAGCTTCTGGCACCAGGAAAAGGCATTTTGTATTATCCATTCCTCAATGCTTATGGATGAAAATGACCTTCCTTTGTCATCTGTGCCTAAATAAATGGGTGCTACTTTAGTTGGGCCTTTTATAAGCAAAGCAACATTCACTTGAATGAAACTTTCTACGATGCAATTTCCCTCCTGTCTCTCTCGCTCTTTGGCTCCTTCCCTTGTCCCCCACTTTTCTGCAGCTCCAGTACCTGGGTGGTGGGACTCTGCCTTCTGGTGGGCACAGAGTAGGCCGTGAAGGGAAAAGTCTAACAGATGCAGCAAAAGGTCTTAAAGTGGTTTATTTTATGAAATGTTACCTTTTTTTCACAACTAACTTCAACATACATAAAGCCAGTACATGATCAAGATTTCAGAATTTGACTGCTTTTACGTCTACTTTATACCTGGTCTGTAGCTGAGATGTTTAGCAGGCAATTCATCAGCAGCATTACTGGCTTTATTCATATAAGAGCACCTAGAGGGACAATGTTTCAACATTATATTAACAAGAGCTGATTTTTTTTTCATAGTTCCAAATCTTCCATTTAATTCTGTTTTAATTTAAATGTTTTGTTAACATTATTCATTATTTTTTAGCTTAAAGGAAGTTACTTTGTAAAAATCAACTTTGGTTTTTATCCTCTAAAATTCGTCAAGGGAATCTGGAATTGGGTCAAATGATAGTTTTTTTTCGTTCTGCAGCAGTGTTATTTTCTTGATAAGACATTACTTATTTTATAAGAGTTGCAAGTGGCAAATAAGACTTGATGTTTCAGCGATAAAAGGTAGTACATTCCTGATGTGCAAAATAATGCCCTGCTCCTACGTTTCCTGAGTGGTTCCCTCAATGGTGGAAATGGCCCTATGCTATGGTCCAAGTAAGTGAGGAAACCATTGTGCTGGTCTCTGACTTTGGTCTTTGAAATACCTTAGTTTGGAGACACCTGCTCCTTTAACAACATTTGGGGTAGCTATCCCCAAAAGCCCAAGATTCTGTTCTTTTTCTGACTCCTACAACAAGACGTTTGTATCCTACGTGGTTTCGCGTAAAGGGAAATGTGATCTGTACAGATTGGATGAGGACGGTGTTGTGTATGCAGGTCACTGCTCATTTAGACTACATTTTCTAAAGCGCTGTTTCGGGAATATCTAACCTTTGGGTGAAAGGCAATTGGATTAACTGCTTTCAGACGTATTGTGTGCCCAGCTCCACTAACACAAAAAACATTAACCCCCCCCCCGTCCAAACTTTAGAAAATGAATCAATTATTGCTAAAAGTTTCAAAGGAAGTACAGTGCTGTGTGACGTCATTTAAAATAACAGATCTCAAAAAAAGGGGAAAGAAAGATTTCTGCAAATTTCAAAAAATGGAGCAAACTTTGCAGCACAATTTAAAGGAATGAAGTAAGGAGTCTAAGCTTTCCTACGGAGAATGGAGAAGGGTGGACATATCTGGAAGGCAGTTAGTAGCAGTTCTGGGTACTCAGTAGCTTGAATTAGACTGCCTGGTTATTCTTTGTATCCCAGTATTCTGAAATGGAAACAAAAATAAGGACAAAAAATATGCAGTGTGTTTTAGATGCACATAGAGTAAGTTGCAGGTATCAGCCTATTCTCTAACTCCATCTTCAAAGCTGCTTTTAGTTACCGTACATCAGACCCATGGATGCTTTTTCTCAGACTTCAATTCTGAGCTTCCTCATATAGAATTTTGAAGGTAAAATAGTTGTGTTATAGATCCCTGTATCTCCAGAGTTAAAATACAAGCTTTTGCCTATATATAGAGTTGTGGCACAGGGAGAAGACTCGAAAAGTTATAAAAAAATATTGCTTCTCTGCTAGCAGAGTCTTCGTGGCAGCGTATTTATAGTTCTTGGTGCTATTTCTAGGTCTCTGTGTTATACCCTTGGACTTGTGTGAGTAAGGAATTTACCTCTCTGCTTATTACTGCCTGGGAGAAACCTTTTGAGAAGGTTTTGAAATAAAAGCCCAGATCCCTATCACATTCCTTGCTAGGAGAAAGCCCACTGGCTCTGTTTTGACTTCTCTGTACTTTAGAGACCCACTTATGAAGGAGAAGAAATTCCCTCAACCATGCTTTATCCTGGAAAAACAGTGTTGAGAAGAGTGCTGAGAGAACTATAGTTCTGTTGGCCAAAGAGGGTCAAGACATAAGTAAGCGTAGAGCGCTGTTCTGCTGCAGAGTCACCTGGCTCATCAGGCTCACAGGGTCATACGTTGCCCCTGTGAATTGTTCTATGGCAGAGAGGACAATTAAAAAAAAAAGTCATAGTACTTTTTCATCAAGAGAGAAAGATTGCACGTACAGGTCTTGGTCTTGAGCCTTAACAGCTGTTTACCTGTTACCTACTTTATTGCAGCAGGGTGGTAGACTCAGCAGGACTGGTGTGTGTGCTGTGTGTTCTCCCTGCGGTTTCTGGTTTACAGGGTGATATATGGGGTGCTCCACCCAACGGTTTTGACTCTACAGTGCTTATGAACGCAGCCATGAGCTGTTTTGCAAGTGCTGTCTGTGGCTCACTCAGTATCAGCTTACACATCCATTCATAAAATGGGGTCATCATCAACATTTTAAGACTAACTTGCTTTAGTAAAACATTTTTACAGTCCTTAGCAGACAACTTTAGACCAGAAATGCCCAGAAGCAAAGATTATGAAAATACTACAGTGGAAAGCCTACAACTGTATCTATCGTTCAGGGCTGCAGGTGTCAAGTATAGAGGTGTTGGGTCTAGGAAGATAAAACTACTGCTTAGTCATTTCTCTATTGGCATTATAATACCCTTGAGAACTAAGAGTTTGGTGGATGCATTATGGATTTATGTAAATGACTTACCTATAGAAGAGAGGAAAATTGTTTTGAAGCATTGGTGCAATGTACTGCTAGGGAAAGAGATGGGAAGCACAACTACTTCTGGTGAATTAATTCAGAATAATCCTTGGCAAATTTCGAAACTCTTATTTAGGAAATTGTTCTAAAGGGCTCTTTGAAATTCCAGGCAAACATTTTTAAAGGTGGTTTCTGACTTTTTTTATATATGCTGCAGCCTGAAGATATTAAAATGTGACTCATTATGTTGAGTTTCTCAGAGGTGGTGAGCATGAGTTAAGAGTCTGCCTTCCCTGAAAGCTAGGTCCTGCTTAGAGGAGTTGAATCAACAGTGCAGGCAAGGAATTGGTTTCTTAATCATTTAGCTGCTTTTCACTTAAGAACGCTTGGTTATTTGCTGTTTAAAAATAATGGATTTAGACATCACATAGCATACGATCTACTGCAGTATATACACTTTCCAGTTCACTGAAAGACCTTCATTCCTATGCTGAGCTTGTGGCTTTACCTTGCATTCCTTATTGATATTATTTAAGTTTACTCCTCAGGTGAACATTTACTGACCATTAGAGATTACTAAACTTTTCCCAGGCCCCAGCTATACTCTCTAGCAGGAGGGATCTGTTTCCAACCCACGCTAAAAAGCAAGAACTAAATGTCTATGTTCACCTGTCTCCCCTTCTCTCCATCCTTGCCTGCCTCCAAAATTAAGAAAAGACCCTGATGGGTTCAGTTTCTCTGCTCTGTTTCTCAGCTGCACATTTATGTGCTCAAACCATTTTCATGCCAGCCCTAATCTGCAGAGAACCCCAGGCAGGGACAATCCAGATGCAAGGTGCTGCATTTTTGCAGGGAGTATTTGCTGGGTTGCAGTGGGAAGATGCTACCTGTTGGCTCCCTGCTCTTCTCCCTGTCCTGTCTGTGAAGCTCCGTGTCTGATAAGTAGTAGTTAGGTCTTTCTTTTCCACCCTTTCTTCTCTTTTCTCTAGTAGTAGAATATAAACCTCAAATGCACAGTGGCTTCTGCTTGAGCTTTTAGCATGATACACAGCGTAGCAAAGTGGGGGAGTCCACCTAGGTTTATTTGCAATAGACTCGTCAATGTTTCATGTAGTATTTATTTTCACAGTAGCTTTGGCCTACTTTCTGGGGAAAAAGGGAGAAAGGGAGAGGTGCGGTGCTCCAGGTGAGTACTGGCAGGGAGTAGCTGCAGATGCAGCAGAGCATCATTCGCAGTCACAGTGGGAGGAAGCTCCCACACACCTTCAGGGAGATGTGTAGAGCAAGGAAAACCTGTGGGATGCCTGTTTGTGGGAGCAGTTTGCTGTTTTCCATGAGTTTGTCTTTTATTCTGTGTATTACTACTTGCTCTCTATCAGTAACACCCAGGATTGCTCTGGGCCAGTGGATGAGACTTCAGCTGCAAAGTACACACACACATAAAATGTGTGAAAAATCGCAATGACAGGGTTTTGTTCCTTGCTGGCTTGTGATAAAGAGGAACAGAAACACTGACCAGACAGTTCCTCTGGACGTTTTAGGGCCTTTTTTCACGTCTTGAAATCTATTGGTTTGCTATTAGTTTTTTTTTATTTTCTTTATGGACTAAAAGTGTTTTAAAATATTTTAAACTTAGAAATACAAAAATCATTGGTGGGAGAAACAGGGAAGAGGAAATATGTGTTGACAAAACTTATAAAAACCCCCAAACCCTGAATATATATAGTCTTTGCTCATTTTAGTGCTTCCTACATTATTAGATGCTGTAACTGGAGTAACTAGTACTAGCTACAAGTAAGTTGGGATAAACATATTAATACTAAAGGACGGGTTTTAATTGCTTTCATTGTCTATTTAAATGACTTCTCCAGGCTATTCACTGGCTGATTTCTTTCCAATGAAATTTTGAATAAAAGTATTTAGCTAGCTTGTAAGTATACAACCAACAGAAACCAGCAGATACTTTTTTTTTTTAATGAATCTGCATCTGCAGTACCTCCATTCTCCTTCTAGTCATAATGACTTCTACCTAGGCTTTAAAATTGTGTTTTTAAATATACAGTTGTTTGTAGAGACTTGTGTGGTGATAGGTTTCCGAACAAGGGCTGTAAACCGATGTCCGTCACGCTGGCAGTCCTGGGGAACAGAGCACCGGATATGCTTATCCTGCTTTAAACTGCAGTTCTTGAATTCCCTCACATTGTGTGTTAGAGCATTTCTGTAGTTTTTTAATTAATATTATGCTACTAATATTAGGGTCTTATTAGCATATATAAAATGTACAGATACATGCTTAACTATCATAGTGGTTCCTAGTAAAGAATATGAAATAGCTTGTTGCTCATGGTCCCCAGTTTGTTTTTCTACCTGTTGGACTCCAGTCCAAAGAAACCCGTTCCTTGTGAAGGAGACCCCTGCCACCAGCTGCCTACAGACCAGCTGCATGCATAGTGACCTCGTGGTTTCATTTTGGTGGGTGCCTGCCATTCCCGAAGGCTCTGTGGTTGCCCCAAGCCCCACATAATCACAGGCATGGGCTCTCCATTGCTAAAAATACTTTGGAGGTGACTTCTTTCCCATTTTGATGCTGCTGCAATCTCCAGATGTCGCTTGTCCTAGAAGCCTGAAGAGCAGCCACAGCTACACATCTCCTACGTGCTATTTTTCTGAATCATCCCATAAGGGAGGAGAGGTGTCACTTTGGTGCCTGTGGTGTCAACTTTTCAAGACATGGAAGAACTGGATCACAAAGCAACACTTTTGATCTGCATGTACCTGCAAGTAAGCTGGAATCTGGTATTGGTGCAACACCTTCATGGCAAAACGCTACTGAATATGGACCTCTGCCTCTGGCTCCAGCATTTCAAAGACATGTTTGCATTTACTGTCTCTTCAAAGAACAGCAAGCAAGAGAAGACAGTCTTGTTTCTTTCGTGACAAAGAATTTGTGGCTTTCTGAATACTTTGAAGTGATTTTACTCAAGTGCAGCCAACAATTTCGAAGAGCAGAATTTTGTTCCCCAGACAGACAACATCTCCCCAGCGCTGCCTGCCAGTGTCTGTGCAGTCTGGTGACATTAGGCAGGTAGGAAAGTCATCCTGCTCCTCAGCAGTTCAGGCCACTTGTGCAGATCTGATAAATCCGCCTTGGTAACATTCAGCTAAGGAAATATCCACTTTAAGAATAAAATCAACCTACCATTTGTTGTATTTCTCTCCTCACAGGGTAGGGTCGCAGAGTATACTTTTCCTCCTTTGCCTGTTTTCTGGATCATTGGGGTGATCAGCTTTTGTAAACGAAAACCTTCTCTTTTGAGCGACTAGGTTAAAAGGTTCTGATATCTGAAAGAGAAAATTCAGTTTTCTGGTTCCTGGAAGCACATTAGCCTGGTGAGTGAGGCAGGTATTAACCCTGTAGTCAGGACTCTCCTAAGTAGGTGGCATTTTTCTACAAGCAGGATTAATATATTCCTGACAAATTCTGGTTAACTCTTATCTGCTGAGAAATCTGAGCCTGAACACCCGTTGCTCAGATTTTGTCATTCTTCTTGCTGTCTTTCATTTATTCTTCTGGATGTACTGGAGGACACTGCTCCCAGTTTCCCTGGGAATTTTAATTCCTGCTGTGAAGGACTGTGGGTCTCGTTCTCCTGAGCTCAGTGCGTCTCCCCCAGCAGCTGTTTTATGAATCCAGTGAAAGGAGCTTGGGTTGTTCTTGGGGATTCATTTTCAATTTACAGTGCTTAAAGCAGTACTTCCTCCGCTAGGTAAAATAAAGTGAATTTAACACAGAAGTTTGTACTGCTATTGTTGTAAAGTAACTAAGTGAATTACTGTATTCTAATACATTCTTTCACTCTTTTCCCAACGTGACTGTTTACCATAGACACTCTTATGGAATCTTTTCCTGACCAAACTAATTTGAGAATAAATGACAATAAATGTTTGTTGTAGTCACAATTATTGTGAACTTTCCCTGCTGATTTCAGTCTAATTACTGGTGAGAAAAGATATTTTAATAGGAGACTCACATCAATATGTGGCTTTCTTTTTCTTTGAAACGTGAACGTATACCTTGACTACTGCTGTCTTAAAACAGAAGACAAGGTTGTGCAGATGCTCCTACAGAGGTTACAGCCTACAAAGGCTCATTTATACACCAAAGCTAGAAAAGTATCTTTCAAGTTGAGTTATATGTTTTTGATGAAACTATTTTACCCATGATGTCTGCAAGTGGCTCTAAGATAGATGTATGAACAGCTTTTTTTGTCAAGTCAAATTCTATGATTCTATGAAATTTCTTGTCCTGTACAGCTGGACGCATTCACTTTGGGTCTTTTGCATGCTTCTTTGAGAATAGCTCCTATTGAAGGTCCTTTGCTATCGTTATCATTCAGTGGTGGGAGAGAGAAGTGGCAGATGACGCGTCTGCTGCTGTGTTCTGCCTTTCACAAGGACAATGTAACAACTGGACCAGCTCCATCTTATTTTCCTCTGGATAAGCTCTTACACCTTATATACAAACATAAAAATACAGCAGTGGATATTACACTGCAAAAGAAGAAATGTAACGCAGTGAGTTTTATAGCAGCATGTGCTTTGGGAGGAATATCTAAATGGCACATAACATAAGTGGGACAAGGTAGTCACTGCCTTCATAAAATACATGCCTTCGCTGTGTTTTGCTCAGTAGTGCTGTGGCTGCTTTCATTGCTGTTATGGTTTATGTAACAACTATTTTATATTCTGTGAGCTAGTACTGTGCTGAAAACCAGAAGTCTAGATATGAATTGTTACAGCTTCCAGGAGAAAATTGCTCCTGCTGACTATCAGCTCCAAATCCGTTTCCTGATTGTCTTGTATGCAAGCCCCTCTGCTGCTTTACCTTGCTCTGAGACTTTCCCAGCCTTTGGACCGATGTCAGTAATGGGAGAGAAAAGAGAAAAATCAAACACCTCTGTTTCTCTTGGTATTGCCTGTGATGCCCCATAAATACTTTGCAGTCCATTAAAATAATAGTTTCCCCTAGTCTGAAGGTTGTATTTAACAATACTCTAACAACTTTGTTTTTTCTTCTAACTCGAGGATTCCTTTTGCTACCATGATATTTTTGTTTTCATGTAGGGAATACTCACCAGCAGCTAATTTCTGTCAACTTCACAGGAACACAAGTTCTAGCTTCATAATAACACATCACTGCTCCTTTCCTAAACACATAAAAAGTTCAAGAAAAGTTATTGCTGCAGCACCTTTGTCTCAATTGCTGTGGCTGAATTTATATCGTGGTTCACGAATGGGGAGGAGCATACGTGCTATACGGCTATACCCCACCTCGGTCTGAACATCCATCTGGCCCCAAGTGCTCTCCTTTGTCTGCCCTCCCTTCAGTCTAGAGCTTCTGCTTGGTTCTTACTAATCTGTTTTCATTAAAATGAACTGTGTGATTGCTTGGGCTTTGGATTTAAACAATCCCGACTGCTATTTTGTAAGAAAGTCTTTTTTCTTGCTCTTTCATAAAATATGAGCTTTAAAAGATTAAATTTGTTTAATGCCCTGCATGTTAATTATGAAATGGTGATGATTCTCAAAGCACAGCAGACAGCCATAAGCATAAATTTTAAAAGTAGTGCTGAAGTCCTACCCATAGATAATAAATCCCAGTTCTATTAACAATAATTAACTGTGTTAGTATAAATGATACTTTCAATCACCAGTAAAGAAATAAATCTGTGCTGGAGCTGAAATAATAGCAATACTTTGCTCTTCTTTCTAACTCTTCATAGGAGTCTAATGTAGTATTTGCAAATAGGTATTGAGATTTACCTGTGAGCTAGGTACCGTAATCCCATAAAACAGCTGCAGGTTAGGAGAATACTTGTCAGATTTTCAAAGCTAAACAGGCACCTAATCCCTTACCGAGATGATGTGCTATGTGGTTGCCTGAGGTATTCAGAAGTGTCTATGCTCCACTGAGGTTAATGATAGGTAGGTAGCAACTACCACAGTATTTGCAAGAGAACTGTGCTTTGCAGAGTTTCTTACAGAAGTAATAAATGGTTATATTTGAACAAGAATGCTTACTTGCTTGTAAGGCTCAAGTATTACCAGCACTTAATAATGTTTATACATCAAATTTTGGTTTAATGACTGTTTAAAATGAATACGGCTTGAATATAGCTGAAATGAAGCTGCAAGTGCTAAAAGTTAGAGATGTTTAAATTTAGTAAACATTCATGAAGCTTATAATAAGTTTCATATTTCTGTGTTTCTAATCTTACGTGAATAGCAGCTGTTGCATCTGTAATTACAGTACCTAAGATTTTCAAAACAACCTTTTTTGTCCTTTAGCACTTGAATACAGCCTTCATCCCTTTTTGTTTTTGTTGTTATAACCGAAGAAAACTGTCTGAAAGATTGCTGTGTTTTAAGGCACTTTCTAAAGTGCCGCTAGTTTTTTTTAAAAAATCATTTAATAGAAATGACAGCTTGATGTTCTATGTATCTCACGTCTTCCATCACCGCCGTGTCAGCCTGAATCAGTTTATTTACCAACACAGTTTCAAAGATTTTTTATTTTGTAGCCTACAAGGTCAAGGACACTGGTAGAAACCAAGCTCTGATGCAGCACCCTCCTTTTTGCTTTGAATTAGTGCAAATAAACTTTTTTGTCTCAGTTTACTGTCTTTCTCCGTGTTGTTTTCAGGTAGGGATGAAAAGGCAGCCTTTTCTGAGGCTGAGTTATTCAACATCAAGCCAATTATCGCAGTGGTCCGTGACTGCAGAGCTGGTGGCTCGACCCGTACTCTCAGCAATTTCTACAAATTATGTGTGAAACCAAACAGAAAGGTCTGTGTTAGGTTTGATTAACTGAAAGTTTGAAAGTGTCTCTAAACAGTAAATACGGAAGCAGACTAAGAAGCCGTGGGTTTGGCTACGTCCATCACTCAATGTGATGTGACTGACCCTGTCTGAAGTGGCATCTAGTAGAAAGAGGATTTATCATTTACTGCTTCTGAAAACAAAGGTGATCTGTAAAAGGCATGATTAAATCCTAATAGAGCTTTTGAGAAATACTTGATGTGACTGACTGAAAAAAATGACCTTCATTATTATATGTTAATTGACTGAGGAAAAAATGACATTGATAAACAGCTAATGGCAGAGAAGTTTGACTTGGTCTCATCAATTGGTCAGAGCTTTGCCTGAGCGGAGACATTTGTGGTGCCGTTTGCTAAGCCCTTAAGAGTTCAAATGGGACTTGAAGAATTTAGCATTTTGCAAAATTAGTTATTCAATGTTTAATATGTCTTGAAATTGTATTGTTTGTCATTTAACAAGTAGAAGCATAATTTTCGTTCTTGTTCTGTGCTTTTCAAATTGTGAACTGCGTTATAAACTCCTTTTGCAGCTCAGTAGAACAGCTCGGAACTGCTGCTCAGATTGTAATTGCAATCTGTGCTAAATGAATGCCCATTAACAGCACTCTTAGACTGTTCTCATTTTTCTCCTTCATGTTAATAAGAGGTTAAATTTACCACAGTCTGCATGTTACATTTTATTATACAGGGGTAGCATACTTCAGAAAACTGTTTTGTTCTCCATATGTGTTTTTCCCTCTCTTTTTTCTCCTTGTTTAGCCGTCCTTAGAACTAGAACTGAACACAGTAGAAATGAAATCATGTATAAAGCAAGAATTTTTTTCTTATAGTTGTATACTGTTGGACTAACTGCTGTTTAGTTAGAGCACGTACTTGTAAAATGTAGTAGGATCATGGGTAACTATTTTCATTTGCTTAAAAGAACACGGATTATATACAGATACTTTTTTTTGCATCAAAATTCAATTACCAGGAAAATCAAATAGCCAATTTCATCAAGAATTTTTCTCACACAGAGCATCCAAAATTACTGTATGAGGATGTACCAAACTTTGAAGTCTTCTTCCTCTAGCTCTTCTGTGCAGATTAAATGACTGACTTAAGTAGCGTGGGCATCAAGCCCAAAACTGCCAACAGAACATTTCTGGCAGCTATTTCAGAAAGTGCCTTTTGAGTACTCTGGAAACATCCACTCTACCATGAAAGTTCCTGAGATACCTGCTTAGGTAAAGAGGGCTTTCATTTCTATCCCGCTCACACTGCTCCAGTGACTCCAGTTTCTCAGACCCTTCTTCACAGGTTATATTTTTGAGCTCTCTAGTCTCTCTTGTTGCTCTTCTGTGACGTCTCTTCAGCTGATCCACAGGCACCTTGACCAGCCGCACCAGGTTATCTGTTACAGTACTCTGGGTGTGGTCTCACCATCACCGAGAAGGATAGACCAGTCCACACTCACTGCATCCTGTAACCACTCTTGCCTTTCCTGCAGCAGCCAGATGTTTGTGGTTGAAGTTCAGATTGGGAACCAATCCTTCTTTGACTTCTTTTTTCTCTAATTCCCCTAAGAATTCTGTCCTATACTATATTTCAGCATATGAAGTTTTTCCTTCTTGTATGTAGAAGTTTGTAGATATCCACACTTTTGTAATGTTTTTCCAATTTGCCAGCATCACTTTGAAGTCTGAGCCTATTCCCCAAAATGTTTGCAAGCCCTCCCAATGTAAGCAAATGTCGTACATGTCATTAATGGAAAAGTTGAACTCTTGATAGCTATTATGATGATTTTGTCTTTAACAATCTTTGGATTGCGGTGTCTGAAAGTGATTTTACATTCTAATGACTACATTTTCATGTTCTAATGACTACATTTTTAAGATAATGGCTAATGCTGAAGTTACAGATCATATTTCTTCACAGTCAAAAGTTACAACATGTAAGACAAGATGTAAGGCATGCTATGTGACTGTAATTTCATAATGAACTTTCTTGCACTGTAAGTATAAAGTCCTAGGAAAATAATTTTATTAGTTTAACTCCCAGTTTGCCAAGGTTTGCACACAGGAATGCCAGAATGTCAGAAAGACCACATACTCTACTTTTTGGATTTGATACATGAGGCTACAAAGAAGCTCAACGGTACAGGGAGCATACGAGTCCCATAGCCATCACCTGAGCCAGCCTAGGCCGGCCAGGAGATGATACAGACCCCAACATGCTGTTGCTGGACTTCTGCATTTGGGTCCACAGCAGCCAAATGTGCCCTGGGGGTTGACCGTAACAGTCTAATTCAATTCGTGGGAGATGAAGGAGGGTAAAAAAGTAATGAATCCCAGGACATTCTGATGAGATATGCCTGCACCTTACAGCCACCAGGAATTAATTGTTTATCTTCAGTGAACATGGAAAAAATTCTGCAGCCATTCCTGTATTCTTGCCTTAAAGAGCTGCATCTAAGTCTGTAATAATTCTGTGAACCAATGAGATCATTTAAGCACTAATGTCATTAAGCAACAGATGAAGTGCAACCATTAAGGGTAAACAAACAAGAGAAAAAAGTGCATATGTTCAATGCACAGCATCCCAGTTCATTCTTTCCCGTATAATTCCCTACTTACAAAGCTAGCAGAAATGAAGGAATAATTTTGCTTATTAATATAATGAAGATCAATGCAATCTCTGAACACAAGGTTGAAAGAACAACATAATTATCCTTCATTTGTTGATGCAAGGAGTAGACTGATTTCAATTAGTGTTTTAAATTGGGAAGTTGCTGAAGAGAAGTCACTAGCTTTCCATGTAGCTGAAATTAATTCAATATGATTCTTTTCCTTGCCCATAAATTTAGACAACATTGGTTACTCAAATGAGGAACAATAGTACGTCAGTGATTAATGTCTTAAAGTCAATCAGGAAAATACAGGATATTTGTAGAATGGCAGATAGTAACATATGTATCCTTCCAAACACATAAACACTACTTTCTTCCTAGAGCCCCTCAGGAGAAGATTCAGGGCTTCTGAGGGGGTGAAAAAAAGTGGCACTTTTGCTGGTGAACTTGTCTTGGACTCAAGTTGCAGGTGCTAAAGAGCAATGCCTTGATAGCAGACTCCTCACTAAATTCTTTTGTCTTGCCTAAGAGTCTTACCTGCTGCTGACAATCCAAAAATGCAAAGGGAGTACCGCTGTGCCAAGCAGGTGGGGCTATGGGTCTACCATGCTTCCAGCCACCTGCCAGCTTTTCTTTTGACATGGGCTGCTTGGTTGGCTCCTAAAGGAGAGAACATCCAGCAGAAAGCCACTAAAGGTACTTCCACCATTTCCTTTCTGATTTTTATGTGACTTTCAATATTTTTGTTGACAAAAGTTGATTCCTGCATGTCTTCCCCCACAATAACTGGTACTGGGTGGATTTCCTGTTAGATTTGACAACCTCACTGACTTGCCAAATTCCATGCTCGCTTACTCTTGTTAGCCATGACATGCTTTCATGATTAGAAGTACTCTTGCACGGGATGGAATATCTGTACCTGAGCAGTTTAGGATATATAAAAAAATCTGGTTCTTAATTTTTCAGTTTCTGGGACACTGTACGCCCTGTCTCAGGTTCTGTGCTATGGTTACCAAGAAGACTGTATGGAGATTGTTTGATTTTCTTTCTGGTTTTCCCTGTAGGAACCAGTAAACTCTAAGCTAAAGCAGCTGAAGCAAAAGAACAGCTCTGACTCATTCACCGAACTGATGGAGATGCAGTAGGAGACAACGCCTTCCCTAGTGTCGTTATTTGCTATCTCTCGTTACAGGCTTTTTTTCAAAAATATGAAGATTTGTTAAGGCCTTGGCAATGAAAAAGAGAATTTAAGTGCACCTAGGCTTTTGTATCCAAATAGTTACCATGCTGTGAGTATTCTTGGTACATTTCTGAATGTTTATGTCTTTCTGTTCCATTTTTCTTCTGAGAAAGAGTGAACCCATATTTTTTAGAACAATTCACTAATGTGTTTCCTACTGCTTCCATCTTATTTCTTTCTCATTTATTTGACAAGTATGGGAAGGTAACACTGATCGGTGACCTTACTGCTACCAATCCATTTAAAATCTGTCCAAGGGTACATTAACTGAAAGTAAAAAAATTAATGCTGTTAATTTTTATAATCCCAGTTTAGTCCAAATGTTGTTAATTGCCCTTATTATCTTGTCGTTTCCCGCTTAATTGATTGTAACTGAAAGGCATGCTATATCCTATCCGCGATCTTTTCTGACTCATCTTCTGTGACTGAGAGTGGTCATATTTCAAGTTGTTTTGGGGCAACCATTGGCATTTTTTTTGCCCATAGGCTTTCACAGTGGACTAGTTTAAAGTACCTTGTTACTGCTACTGGAGCTTGCTGCTCCTGCAAGAAGCTATTGTATCTATATCTTTAAACATGTTCATAATTTGTGTTTTAATAATCTCTTCCATGTTTTTTCCATGATTTTTCATTAACGGTGCCCAAATCCAAGAATGACTTGTGAGAAACTGTCTTCTGTTGGCAGAGTATCTCTGCAATGGATATGGTAGTAGTGTTCCTTAATCCCATGTTGAAAGTGCTACCTGCATATGGGATTTCTTCCATGGGACAACACTCTTCACCTTGCAAAAACTCATTTTCTTAAATTTTTCCACAGTCTGATCAAAGCAACTTTTTAGTATTTTCTTGGTACATTAGCACTATGAAATTGCTGCTAACAGTATCAGCCAATTAGCAGCTCTTTAATCTCCAATATTGTTTGTCAAGGCGGTGTGACAGAATGACAGGCTACCATACTAATTTTCTGGCTTCTGCATAAGTAGAAAATTGCTCTTGCTTGACAAATAAGTTAAACAAGTAAGGACACAGGAAGCCTAGAAACAAACTTCTTCACGGAAGGATACATCAAAGAGGACTGAATGGCTTAGGTAATTGGTAATGGGAGGGAGAACCTTTCACCTTTTTGTCATAAATCAGAGAACTGATTGAGTGGAAGGGATGAGGTAACTTTTAAAGCTTTAAATGTGTATAGGATTCAAATTATTGGTTCAAGAACCTCACTTTATGCTATCTGAAGTTGGGTTTATATAGGTTGCTGATATTGACTCCACCTGAAAAGTAGCTAACCTGTGTGCATGTACCTGGCTTCTTTGCTACATGTTTAGGGATGACTTTTCCTGTTAAAATTCTGTGTCTCCATGTAAAACCCCATACCTGAAAAGAAGAAAGGTTCAGGAGCATCCAGAAGGCAGAGGAGAGCTATAGACCTTCCCTCTAAATGTGTTCTTCACAGCTTCAGATAAGCATAAGTCACCTGATGTCCAGTATGCCAAGAGAAGAGTACTTTGCTCAGGCTGTGGATCTAGTCATAGCCTGAAGTCTGCAACATTTCCATGGAGGGATCCTGGAACCATTCATTTTCATGACATGAGATGCGTAAGGAAGGAGTTAAGGAGTTTTGTCTGTTGACTGGGAAGGAGGCATTGATAAAGGCTTTGGAGCTTAGCACTAGGAAAATCAAACTCTAGGTGTAAGATGGTTTAAGTCCTAAAATGATACTTTTTCCTGACCTCAGGGAGAGATGCTGAACTAGTCTTCCACAGCTGACTCTGGAGAAGCTGACAATCCCCCTGTGCTGAGCAGACCTCCTGCAAAACAAAGGAGTTTGAAACATGACTGTAAGCACGGATTTTTTGTTGGTCATAGTAGTGTGCTGCCTAAGTGACATTAGCAATTTACTGCATATCTGTATCGGGCCCATCATGGGTTTAGTAAAGTTTACTAAGGTAATAGAAGCACAAATTTTACATTATTTTACAATGAACACCATACACACACTATACATGTAATATGTTACTAGACTGCCAGCTTCTAACATCATTGGAAGGTACTAACTCGGTCTATGTTCAAGAAGGCAACGCCCAATGAGTTGAGCAAAAATATGCAACAAGAATTTGAAAGCAAAGGATGATTTGTGGTGTTTGCATGGAAATCAAATTACTTTTGTTACTTTTTCGTGGTGAAATACAGCATACTCAAGGGTGTTGAGCTTTCGTGTTTTCTGCTATTTTCAAACCAGAACAACCTAGTAAAAAGAAATGAATTGAGAACAAAATGATAACAGTCACTAAAAACCTTGAAAAGCCAATTCAGTGAATTTCAGACTTCATTATGTACCACCGTTTCAGACTTAGTATTTGGAATAAAAAAGTTGCCTTAACTGGCAAATAAAATAACTATGGGTTTGAATGCCTGGTAAAAAAGGAAGAGTTTGTTTTTGTACCTGGAACCTTGTGAGAGTGCAGTTAAAATGCTGCGTTCTCAGCTGGGCATTCCAGTGCTGGAAGGACTTGGGAAAGCCAGAAGGTATTCATAGGAGAGCAACAAAAATGCTTAAGGGGCTAGAGATTGATGACTTGATGTGTGAAGAAATATTAAGGGAGCTAAATATGTATTGCTTGCTCATGTAAATGATAGATATGAAAAATTCAAGGAGCTTTCTTGAATTGATGATTGATTAGGTGAAATGAATGAAGTGGATGATAAGAATTATTACCTGCTGGGTGGCAGGAACAGTGATTTTGGGTTAGATCAGCAGTATGTGTACAGTATCTCATCTTTGGCAGTGGGGGATAGCTGATGCTCACAAAAAAAATTGCAAAGAAATCTCAGATGGGTAATTACAGATTCACCTGTCTAAGGAGAAAAGTTTATACGGTTGTGTTAAGTCTGTGAAGAAATGGATGGGAAGGTGAAAAGTACCTATGTCAAAAATAACTCTGATTAACTTTTACTGAGAGCTTAAAGATTTGATAAATGAACGTTCTCTGAAAGTACGGTTCTTCAAGCCTGTGCATTTTTTGTATTACACTGTTAAATGAAATCATAAAAGACCTGATAATCTGTACGGCCACTGAATATTTCGTTAATTCACCAGGAGCATGGATGCAGGTCTACCTAACCAGGATCTTTTAGTTTTCTCTGTTGTGAATCTGTGTATGAAGCTATAAAATATTTGGGATAGCAACTGCTGAAAATTTGCTGTAAAATAGTCCAGTAGAGACGCAAGATTATTCCAAGTCAGACCATAACCTTAGCCTAGTGTTGTAAGAGATTTGCACCAGCATAGATTTTGGATGCTAAATTTTCAGGTTTTTGCAGGCTGTTAAATGGTGACATTTGTATCCTTGGAAGTCAATGTTAAAGCTCCTAGTGATTTCACCAAGGATTGCATTTTACTGAAAATGAATGAGAATTTGCCAGAATGAAAAGTGAACAGAAATCCAATAATGAGCTCAGGGTTTTTTCACTCTCTACTGTGAGCATTTTGTTGAAAGTGTTGTTGCACAAGTGTCCTTGAGCTCAGAACAGCAGAGATAAGCCTCCGACATATTAATGCAGCTGTCAGCCCATGCAGTGTCCTGACAACTGCTGTCCTGGTTCAACTCATCAGTGTTGATGCACAAGCAAGGTCACACAAAATCACAGAATGTTAGGGGTTGGAAGGGTCCTCTGTGGGTCACCCAGTCCAGCCCCCTGCCAAAGCAGGGTCACCCAGAGCAGGCTGCACAGGACCGGGTCCAGGCAGGTCTTGAATATCTCCAGAGAAGGAGACTCCACAGCCTCACTGAGCAGCCTGGGCCAGGGCTCCGTCACCCTCAGAGGGAAGAAGTTCTTCCTCATGTTCAGCTGGAACTTCCTGTGCTTCAGTTTGTGCCCATTGCCCCTTGTCTTGTCGCTGGGCACCAGTGAAAAGAGTCAACACAGGTTATCTGGATGGCGATATATGAATGCTTAGGATCTTGAAATGCTTTGGTGTTTTTGTTGTTAGCCAGAGAAACGAAGGTATTGGAGTCAAAAGGAGTTTTGCTCCAAGACTGGAGTCATTTTGTCTCTGCACTTTTAGTTCTGCGCTCGACTGCTGAAATCAGCTTCATTTATAAGCTTGTTTCTTCCTAGCCTCACATCTGTTTCTGTGTGGGTTTGTTGTATGCTGACTAACCCACCTAGCTAAGTGTGCACTTTGCACTGTTTGGGAGAAGGCACAGTGCTTCTTCAGAAATAAAGACAAAGCTGAGTTTAACCTTATAAACCTGCGACAAGCAAAATTTCATATATTAGGACATGACTGGTGCCATAGTGTGTGAGATGAGCCAAAGGCAAATAAATTGAATAAACCACCTGGCCACTAACCCTTCCTTGTTTTGTGGTCTCTTTCTTCCCTATGCCTCTTCTTGCCCTCCCTTTTGAAGATACCTTATGGGGGTCACAAAGGTCTCAGGACCTTGAGAGGTGGTGGTTTTCTCTTCTTCCCCTGCCTTTAGGTATCCCATCACTGTTTTGATGTAGACTTCACCCTTGATTCTGATGAATCCTGTGGTGTCAAGACTTCCTGGTACTGCTGGAGAAGTACCCAGAGATGCTGCGGGCATCCACCTCATAGAGTGGTAAACCCAAGTTCCATTGTTTATTGGCTGAATTACTAAAGGAATCCATAATTATCTCCAGTTCTTAGCTAGGGACACATCAAAACCATGTTGTTTGCTTTCCTTGCTTTCTTTCTCTTGTGGGTAATATGAAAGTGCATAAAATTAGAGGAATAATGTCAAATATGAGTAAATAGTTATCAGGTTATTCAGTATTCTTTTTCAGTTTCTGCTTGCTATTTTCAGGCAATCATATACTATAATAGGCTATTTGTCATCACAGATATCTGTATACATAAAAGATAAGTAGGTACTGAATATATGCTTTTAACACTGTTCTGAGCATTGCCAGTGACATATTTTCTTCTATCTCTCCTGTATATCTCTGTATCAGGGGAGTGTCATTGGGTGTATCCCAGTGGAACAGAATGGATTTTAATCAACCACTGAGAAAATGAGATATTACACTTTTATTAGGTTTGCATAGCAAGGTTTTAGTAGTGGTGGGGGCTACAGGGGTGTCTTCTGTGAGAAGCTGCTAGAAGATTCCCCCAAGTCTGATAGAGCTAATTCCACTGGCTCCAAGATGGACCCACCGCTGGCCAAGGCAGAGCTCATCAGCGAAGATGACAGTGCTTGTGGGATAGCAGATTTAAGAAAGGCAATAAAAAAACCTCCAAACTGCACAGCAGCAGCCGAAGAGAGGAGTGAGAATATGTGAGAGAAACAACTCTGCAGACATCAAGGTCATCGGAGGAAGAGGAGGTCCTCCAGGTGCTGGAGCAGAGGTTCCCCTGCAGGCTGTGGAGCAGACCATGGTGAGGCCGGCTGCTCCCTTGAAGCACATGGAGGTCCATGGTGGAGCAGATCCCCATGCCAGAGCAGGGGGATGCCCAAAGGAGGTGGTGATCCTATGGGAAGCCCGTGCTGGAGCAGGCTTCTGGCAGGACCTGTGGCCCTGTGGAGAGAGGAGCCCACGCTGAAGCAGGTTTGCTGGCAGGACTTGTGACCCTGTGGGAGACCCCCATGCTGGAGCAATTAATGAGGAACTGCAGCCTGTGGGAAGGACCCACGTTGGAGCAGTTTGTGGAACACTGTCTCCTGTGGGAGGGACCTCGTGATGGAACAGAGGAAGAGTGGGAGGAGGTAGAGCAACTGGGAGTGAAGTCAAGCCCAGGAAGAAGGTAGGGTTGAGGGGGAAGATGTTATTAAGATTTGTTTTTTATTTCTCATTATCCTACTCTGATTTGATTGGTAATGAAGAAATTATTTTTTCCCAAGTCGAGTCTGTTTTACCTGTGACAGTAATGGGTGATTAGTGATCTCTCCCTGTCCTTATCTCAACCCATGAGCTCTTTGTTATATTTTCTCTTCCCTGTCCAGCTGAGGAGGGGAGTGACAGAGCAGCTTTAGTGGGACCCTGATGTCTAGTCAGGGTCAATCCACCCCTACACTGTGGACAAGGATAGCTGCTTGATAAAAATGCCTCTTTAAAAGTGTAAATCTTTAGTGTTCTGCTTTTGTTGCCATTGTCAAGTACTGAATAAAAATGACATTAAAAAAATAATCTAATGTTGGGTATTTTTCTCAGGACATAAATGACAGGATTCATACCAGCAAACAAGAGGCCTCTGGGTGCACCCATTAAGATGCAAATAGGAATGAATACACTAAAAGTACTGTAAGCTATAAAGGTGTAAACTGAGCGTGAGCAAGACCTGCTCTACAGTCTGTGTTTCAATATAATGGAGCTTAAGAGAATGGTGTTTTACCAAAAAATTCTTTGTAAAAGCTCTTTTTGATGGAAATATTTATGCTTGCATTCTCCTTATTGAACCTGCTCTGGAGCTAGAAGGCTTCTGCAGATTTCTGGATGATAATTCCCATAAGTTAAAAAAAAGACGATTTATGTTGCTAACATTACGGGCATTTGGGGTTAAAAAGAAATGAGTGAATTCAGGAAAGTACTAGTTTTCAGGCATCACAGTTACTGTTCAGCCACACATCCAGCTCCATCCCACATCAACCTTTTCCGACGGGTATTTCCATCCCAGGAAGATGAATCTGTGTGTGGGTTTAGGGGTGAGGACTGCTAGAGGAATTCATCTCCAAAGGTAATTGTGAAACCTCATTCAGTTTTGGCCAGGTCCTCTTTCACTCTGAAATGCTCATAAGCGCTAACAAGACAAAATTCTCACTAGCAGAAAATAATCTGTTTCAGGCATCTCCATGGAGACTGATCTTTGGGAAGCCCTGATTTACAGCAGAAACACCTTTTGGTGAATGTCTTATACAAGCACCACATTGATCAGAAACGTGCCCAACCCTACACTGGCCTGTGAAGGTAAGTGTGGTATAGGTGCCTAGCAGCTGTACAGAACGTAGGGCTAATAGCAATAGCTGTCAGTGAGGATTAAAAATAGACTCTGCCTAGGACTGGGCGATCTCCAGTGCTTCTGGAGATAGTCCCATCCTCTACTTAGTCCTGCCTTTATGGCAGTTGTACACAGTTCTTCTAGTTCTCAGAGTTTGGCTCCCACAGACCATATATGTCCTGGCATTTTGTGTACTTTTCTGTCACCGGATGACTCTGAAGGCTGAAAATATCAGGAAACGTTTGTTGAGATTGAGTTTTTTGTAGGTTGGACTACAGCGTCTTAGAGAACACTGAAAGGAAGATATTGAACGAAAGCATGGAAGTAAACTTCAGTAGAAACAGAATGCAGTGCACTAGTGTCATAGGAGGAAGCAAAGTGCAAGAGAGGTCTAGAAAAGGTGGCTGGGAAGGAAACCCTGGAGAGTTGGTAGGTTGTCACTACAAGTAGAGAAGGAGAGTAATTGAGTCAAGGGGGATGATATATTTTCCTTTTTAATAAGAATAAGAAGAGGTTATCAAGATGGTTAAGACTGAGATGATTAAGGGAGAGGTGAAAGGCTATGAGGGATAGTAGCAGAGACAGTAACCTATAAATCAGCCTTCCTGGATGGTATGACCCTCAGGTGGGAAGAGAGCTGACTCAAGGTGTTGCAGAGCTGCTAACAATTGTTTCTGATAGTCAGGATAAAATCAATGATCTCTTTAGGAAAAAAAAAGCGCACACACACACAAAAAAAAAACAACCCTACACCCATAAGTGAGCAACTTGGGCAAAGGCAACCTGTGCAAACACTGTTTCTGTGCCAGCCTAGTTAATTATCCAGAATGACAAAGAATGACTACGTGGCCCCTGTTAATTATCTCTATGTATGAGTTAAGCAAAGGCAATCTTCTCCCACTTCAGGCTTAGAAATGTAAGAATACAAAGCACAAAGCATGTACTCATGGAAAAATAAGACATATTATTAATTTTTAAAGAAACCGAGTAACTAACTGCTGCGCTTAGACTGTTGTAACCTGCCTGCACACACAAGGGTTTTAGAAGTTTATTTTATTAAGAAAAAACAAAAAATAGTGGGGTTCCAGTGAAAGCATCTGTCTAGTGTTTGGTCTCTCTCCTGAATCTATAAACATCTCAGTGCTCTGGGTTTTTGGAAATCGGTTTGGTGAAATCGCGATTGAAATTAAGCTGTTGGTATCAGTTATGTGTTAAAGGGTTAAACGCCAGATTTTCTTCTATGTTTTCCAGCATTCAGGAAGAGTAATGACTATACTTCAGTCATAATTGGTGTTACAAGTTCAGACTAACACAAAGACAACCTTCACTCAGCTCCAGAGACAACAGGCTGTTTATTCCTCCAGCTGAATCAAAGCTGAAGTTACGCCCGTTATTTTCTCTTCTGTTTGCGTGGGGGGAAGAGGTCCCCACTTGACAAAGGAATGTGTGAGTGGCTCAGAGAGGCATTTCAGTAGTTGAATTTGGCTCAGGACACCCCTTTCTCACCATCACTGCAGCACTCATCACGAGAGCAGTGAACTTGGGTTTTTTCTACTTGTGTAGCAGGTAGGACAAAAGCAGAAGGTAGGCTCTGGGATAGAACAGCTGAATTTTGTTTACTTCCTTGTGAGAGGCAGACAAGCTTCAGGTGGTTCTGTTTGCTCCTGATAAGCATATGAAGTTTTAAATGTGTGAGCCCAAAAACCCGGGTTTGGATCCCAGAAGGATATGTTCTTTTTCCGAAGAATAATGTGCCTTTTGCAAACATGAATGTTGAGAACACTGTTAGTATTTTGGAGGTGGTGCTTCTAGCTGTAGCTCAAACAGTATGGCAGACAGACCCTACATAACACAGGCTAAACTCCAGGAGAGTAGCTTCTGGTTTAGACCTAGTTTAAATTTCAGCGTTTGGTCCAGTCTCCTCCTAGCACAACTTGTTAAATGATTTGCATTTTTTCTTACCCAGATGGTTTTAACAATATCCTCGAGCTGTTTTCTTCTTCTTGCTAACTGTCCGATACTTTCAGCTGCCTTCTGGCTGTAGAAGGAAACTTTTCGTTTTTAATTAAATCATTGAGATTGTAACTGACGGCTATGAGCTCAGAAAGAATTTGTTTTCCTGGGAGTCTAGATCATGGCAAGTATGACAAAAGCTTAAGCTGTTTATTAGAGATTTGAGACTTCTTAAAAATTTCTTTTATTCCCAGAAGGCTGAGAGTTGTTGTTCTTTGGGCATGAGTGCCTATGGTGCCCGGTGATGCAGTGCAACAGCAGTTTCCAGTTCTGTTTGGGGCAGCAGGACTGGACGGAGTCTTTAGAGGTTTGTTGCTGTCCTATCCCTGATGCCTGGCAGTCAACACAGCACCCGGCTGCAGAGCTGCAGCATCCCTTGTGCTGAATATGGGTAGCACAACAAATCCTGAGGCTAACAGCAGTTTTCAAGGATAATAACAAAGAAATCAAAGATATTTTCAAGCGTAACAGGATCATATCTTTAATTTTGATGGCTTTGGGTAACTGACTCTCTTTTTTGAGTTAGCTTATCCTTATTAATTGCTATGCCTTCTGTGTCAGTGAAAGAAAAATTGGCAAGAAAATAAACTGAGTAATCATTTAGCTGGTAGATTGTCCTAGAGTATCTCAGACAGACTGGAAGCATTTCATAGCGGTCCATGTTTCATTCAATGATTCTGTTTTGTGTAAAGCAACCTTTTTAATTTCCTAATGTGATGAATGGCTTGAAAGAGTGTAATGTAATCTGAGCATTTAATTCAAAACAGATTACTCTTCTATCTAATCAGCACCCAGAAGCACGTAAATTGGTGCATTTCTGACCAGAATGAATTGCATTTGAATGGAAATGTATGTGCCCTAGAGAAGCTTCTCTATTAAGAGGGAAGCATGATAAGCAAGAACAGAAAACCACAGAACAGGTTTCCAGGTAAGATTTACTGGTTTTTCTAACATTAATTTTATGAAGCGAATGAATATGTATTTTTTTGTAATTAAGTAAAAATTATGACAGGCTTATAACACACCAGTCTGGAACACAGAGCTAAAAATCCTACGAACACCTCAGTCCTTGGTGCTGCTACAGTAAATAAAAAGTACAGTAATGGCTATACCCATAGTGGCTATATTGAGGATAACAGCATGTCCAGTTTATAAGTTAATGAAGGAGGTTTCACCTATGGAACAAGTTGCAGGTCACCTGCAGAAGCCCTTGGCCCTATCCTTCTCTTCTTGGGCAGGATCGTGTCCATGCTAAGGCCAAGTTACCTGGTTTGAGAACTCTGCTTTTACTGTAACAGGGCTTCTTGGAGTGTGGGGTTCAACTAGATCATCTCCAGAGATCCTGTTCAGCGGAAGTTGTTGTGTGAAATGAGGTCAAGAAGCTGTGTGCTTACACTGGGTAAGTGACCAGCATTATGTATGTATTCTTGTATTAGTCAAACATATTGAAATAAACTCCTTCGATGAGATACATACATTAAGAAAGAAGTGTTAAGATTATCTGTGCGGATTACAAAATATGATCATCTCTAAGCTGAGTAGAAAAAAGTTGTTGCTGATACTTATTTTACATGTATTTTGGAAGCTTCTTTAAAAGTATGTGACGAAAGTTATATAGTGTTCCTTTCCTTTCATATTCTTTGTGAAAGAATGCTTTCCCAGCTTCACGCAAAACAGATAAAGAGGGATGAACCACTACATGGAGAATTTTAACGGGATTCAGTGTGCCTGTAAAAGAGAAGTAGGTGAACAGCATCAATGCACAGGAGTGTTGATTGCAAACCAAAAGAGCCAGGCAAAATGTGAGAACCGGTAGAGCATCAGTGTTTGTGTGACTAAAGAAGAGACTTGATATGACTGTGTGCAAATAGAAATTGTGGGTTATCGTGAGTCATCTGAGTATAAATTTAAGGATAGGCTTGATTGAGATGAGCAGGTCGTTGTGTGTTGATATAAACAAAGTTTGAAAAGGGCTTCTGGCCAGATGTCAGCTTTCTGGAAATTCTAGGAAGCATATAGCTGAGTTTTGCATTGTCTTATAAACTCTGTACCTAATCAAGGCAGCAAGATAATGTTTGTGATATGTGTTGTTTTAGTACTGTGCACTAGGATGATGTGTTTAGAAAATTCTTTGAGGAATACCATAAAAAATATGAGGAAAAACCCCCAACTCTACCCTAGATATGGGAAGGAGGAAAGTTTTCCAGCCCCAAAGAAATGCCATACTCTTCAAGAAGTCATGAAATGAAGAATAGTGCTTTGGGGAGAGAAGGAGGTATTTTTTGTTCAAAGTACACCCAGAGAGCCATTTTACAAGACTGAAGTTATATCTTTTGCTAGGAATCTCCAGGCACACCAAATCTATACTTATTTGATAACACCATCTATAGCACTAGATAGGTACTGTCCTAATGCTGGCAGAAGATCTGGAGTGATCGGGCTCATGGAAAAAGAGGTGGTGGTAGCACAGATGAGATGATTTAGTATTGGGGCAAATTCATGTGCTTTTTTCCAGTGTATCATCTTCATCTACATCTGGAAAAGTCATAGGGACTCTGGTACACCTTTATCTCCTAGACAATTGTGTTCCCATGTGAGGCCAGGCTCTTGTATGGCATGATGAGGGCAACGCCATCTGTGCCATAGCTGCTTCTTTGGTTTTCCTCAGGTCAAACAGTCATTTTTTGACTGTGTTTGGGAGAGGAGTTCTGTTTCTGGTGCCCAGATAGCTGAGCAGAATTGTTGGTTTGCTGGGTAGGTTTGGGACCCTTCTGGTGCGGTTCCAGTTGTGGATCCTCATCTCTGGGGGTACCAGGGCTGAGTGACTGGTGGGTGTCTCCCACCCACCACCGTCACTTCTGTTTTCTGGGTGCACACTAACTGGACCCTTACTTCTTTCCAGGGCACAGATCTCACTTATGGTTTTAATGGGAGGCTGCTGACAGTGGAGGATAACTGCTGCAAGGGAGATGCTCTGTTGCATTTCCAGTCAGTTTTCTTCATATGCTCTTTTAACCTACATTAATTGACAAATATAATAATAATTCCTTCAATATGTTCTTTCTCTCAAATCAGTGGCTTTGTTGATTAGGACTAGTCTCTCTTGGAAAACCACTTCTTGTTTGCCAGCTGTAGGTTGCTGGTCTTCCAAATACCTTCAAGTTCAGGCAAAAGGAGCAAAGTGCCAGACAGCAGTTTTGCAAAAAAAGGTATAGGGCTTATGGTGAAATCAGCGACTTGAGATAGTGACTGACATCCTGGTGTGCATTAATGAGGAGCTCGGCTATCGGAGAGGCTAAGCAGTCCTTCTGCTCAGCTGGGTGCTGGGGAGGTGAGAGCTGGAGCAGTGTTAGGCACCTTATATCAGGGTTGAGCGTCTTGTTTTAATGAAGAAGTAAATGAACTGGAGAGTCCAGAAGAGAGGCACAAGAGTGAGCGAGCCCTGGAAAACATGACCTATGATTAACAGTTTAAGTGACTTGGTGCTGGTGGAAAAGAGACTTCTGAATCAGAATATTCTAACAATCTTGAAGCCTGAAGTATTATAAGAATCTTCCATTATGTGAAGAAGGCTGCTTTTTACACCACAGGGGAACAGAGAAGCTGTTCACTGTTACTCAGTTACTCAGAAAGAAGTCTGATATCAGGATAAAAGTTGAAATAGTAAGGTTAGTGACATAAAAGCCTAGCTCCACAAGCAAATTCATGAAAAAGTCCCAGGCCTTTTGTCACTGACAAGTTGGTGGCCGCAACCAGTCTCTTGATCTTGCTTGACTAAACTGAAGGTTTGGTCAGTCTAAGTTGAATCTGAGTTGTCCTTCTTCTGGACTTGGAGCCATGGTTATTATTGCAAATACAGCTGCTGCCAGCTCCTCTGCTCCTTTGTGGCTGATGAGCTTCTGTCATTAACTTTATTTAATATTGTTTGGCTTCATTTGGTTGAAGTCTTGGACTTCAGTTTGTGATCTCACACAAAACCAAAGAGCACCTCTGTGCAGCGCTCTCCTTGACATTTACACTAATTTGGGTGCAGACTTGCCTCCCACCAGAGCCGTTGGAAAGAATCCTACTCATTTTAGAGGGGCTGGGTCCAACTGTGCAGAGAATGCTTTTAATTTATTAGGTCAGGCCCTGCGTGCTGCAGACAGATGCGAGATTGCTACTTATTAAGTATAGAAACCTTATGGGCAAATGCAGAGTGGTGCTAAACTGAGCTAGTAGGGCCTGATATTGTGCATAACTGAGTTCTGCACTGGTCGGAACAATTTATTGTAATAAAGGTTAGAATATCAGTTGTCAGTGTCACTTGAGGTGGTGTGAAATAATGTGTTTGGCATGCCCTGTTGTGAAGGGTTTCATCGCCGAGCAGCTCTTTGCCCCGGTTCGTTCCAGCCAGGTGACAGCATAAAGCATCACGTTTAAGCAAACTCAAGTCAGTGTGTGATTACAGCAAGCAAAGTCCTGCCAGGTCTGTGGGAGCCAAAACTCTTCAGCACTGAATCTACTGAAACAGCAGCAACATTCATTTCACCCTTCACAGAGTTCATCATTACTGTACATGTATACCCTCAGCAGGAGACAATAGCAGCCAAAAGTAAAATAATTGTTTCTCCTTGTAGAGGAATGCTCCAAGAAAAGGCCCCAGGGACTATTCTAAGCAAGTCCAATTTTTTCAACCGTATCTATAAAGACTACTACCATCTGCTTTTATCACATAATTTACACAACGCTTAACAAGAGACAGAGAGTAATAAAACTTGCTGCCCCTCTCCTGGGAAACGGTGCCTCTTAAAGAGGATTGGTGACCCCACCAGTCCAATTTGGCTTGAAATTATTGCTCCGATATTCGAAATTCTCTGTACAAGGAAGCAATGTACAATGACATAAGTAGCAGAAGTTACTTGTTTTTCGTTCAGTTCTTGTTGTTTTCTGCTTAACTATAAGTATTTTTCATTTAGTAGAGGGTATATGTGATATATAACTAAGTAAAGCAAGTGGAAGTAAAGCTGAGCTAGAGTGGTTGGTGACTTTGGATAGCAATGAAATAACTCACATGTTAAAAAGATACTTTTGAAATAATAGACTTTATTGTGAAGTGTAAAAATCCTTTAACAGATGGCAAAATCCGGGCTGCTGGGCAAGAGATACCAATATCGTGTTTAAATTGATGGCAGCTGCCTACAGGACACAGAGATGGAAAGGAATATTAGCAGAAAGGCAAAGGAAGATAGCAGGAGAGTTCTAGACTGCACTCTGATCGATGGTAAATGTCTTGTTGGAATTCAGATATAAAACGTACATACATCCCAGCCTGTTATCTCAGCGCACAGAAAGATTTGCCTACAAATGGGCAGCTGCAGCTAGTGCTTGCTGGGACAAATCTGTATTAGAGCTGGCTCACAGAAACTGTGCGCTCACGTATTTCATGCGGCTTTTGCGGCTCATGATGAGAAAAGTGAGGCCATCTGAAAAGGCAGTAGAAAAGTCACTTTGGCTGCCAAAGCCATGTAAAAACCAGTGCGAAATGGAAGGTTGAAGTTTTGACAGTGACACACATAAAATTATAACAGCTCATAGCTGAAATACCCGGGAGTCCTCTGGAAACACTCAGTTTGAGAAACAATGTCAGAAATGAGGGATTTGTACTGGTTTTCCAGACTGCAGAGCTGTGTCTCATAAAACCAATATATCTCCACGTGGCTTCTGTATCAACTTATGCATAGGATTGCTGTTTTTTGGTGGTTACTGTGTTGGTGAACGCAGTAACGTTTGGTCAATACTGCACAAAGTCAGCAGCCTTAGTCAGATATTCAGCCGGTCAGACTCTTTCCAACATGCTTTCTCAAAACATCATCGCTCCACAAGCAGGGGTGGGAGTGCAGCCGTGTGCCGCGCATCTCTCTGCATCCTCATCAGGATGCATCAGCTGGCACAACAACTGAAATAACCTAGCTCAAAACTCTTTTCCCGAGTTTGTCGTCTTCCTCACACTTCTGCAGGGGCGGCTGGAGCCTCAGGCTGGAAAAGTCAGTGCAGTGTGCTTTAGACAAACCTATTTTCCTGAATGCTGAGGCTTTGTGAGGAGCTCTCCACCTGGACTCCAGTCAATACCGCTTGATGCTCGCTATCATGTCCTAAGGTATTTCTCAGAGGAGGTCTATTCAAGGTGTCTGTTTCCAATCTTTTAACCTTTTACAGCAATTTTTTTTTTAATAACAAAGCTGGAAAAAGAGGGGATATTTTTAATATAAAGGTCATGAATCAAAGTTTTATTTTCACAGGTTTGTCATTTCTTTGTGGAGATTTTATTTAGCGAAAGTCATTGCCGGTCTAGCCGTACATAGGAAGGAAAGAACCAAGGCAGTGAAATTACAGCACACATTGCCAAATGACTCCTTAATTAGGAAGTATAGTGTTTTTTCCATTCCTGTAACCTCTGGCATTCAGGGCTGGTGAGCAGCCAAGGAAAAGTGGCATATGGAGAAGAAGAATGTGGCATTCACGAGAAGTAAGATTAAATGTCCAGTCAAAACAAGTCAAAATGATAAGGTTAGCATGTGCCATTCCTTCCTCCCCCCCCGCCTGCCATCCCCCTCCCCTCACCTCCCACGTGGGGAAGCAGCACGCTCCAGAGAGGAAGAGCCATAAGCTATTCATAAACAACACAGGCCTGATTTCAGCATATTAAAAAGTGTTCAGTCAGATAATTACCCTTAATTATTAATTCTTTTTCATGATCAGCTTAGGTGGCAATGGTGCAGAAAAAGCAAATCGTTGGGTATTTGCAATCTGCCGCGCACTCGCCGCCTGCTCAACACTGGTGTTTGGCACCTAGCAATTCAGCTCTTCTTCTTCTAACTTTTCTAGTCACTTATTTTAATGTACAATCAGGCTTGCTATGCCCTGAAGATGCAAGTCTTTTAACAGCCCCTATGGTCTGATACGCTATCTGAATTTTACTGCAACTTTACCCATAAATTGCAATCTGCTTTTTTAATTTTTATTTTAAGATACACCAGACCAATGAATTAGTAATTTTCTGTAACTCTAAGAAATAAACTGCAGATTAGTTTTAAACAAATGTTTCTTCACTGCCTGGCGTACCATGGCTTAGCAGCAGGTGAATATGCATTAGGTTTATCATTAAAGTAATTAAATGCTTGGAATCAGACTTTCTTCTTAGAGGTAGGTGGGACTTACTGCCTTCTGTGTGCCAAAGCTCATATACACCTTGATTTTTAATCCTCTGGGGACTCTCACCCTTGCTTTATCTTTGCTTGAGTTTTCAACCTACCTCATCACTCTTGGGCATCGTGATTTGCTTGGCTTCACGCCACCGCTGACATCAGATCCCTGCCAAGGCTGGCGGTTCAGCTGCAGCGTTGGCTGTTTCTAGGTTTTACACCCTGGTAATTACTGCAGTACCTGAAACAAGCTGCAGGGACTGTGATTAACACCCATTCTGGGCTGTTTGTTTTCCTGGGTGGGGGATTTTGGGGGGGAATCTGGGCTCCCTGGGGTGTGGGTGTCTCCTGGTGCATCACCAACATGGGCATGCCGGAAGGGCAGCAGCCGGCAGCTGAGCTGGCCTTAGTAAAGTTTGCTGAGCATTTTTCCAATGGAACTGCAGCACAAAATCATATTTGTTGGAGTGTCTTATTTTTTACAGGGTGCTCAGATATACCTGGTTATATTTTCCTGGCTTTTGATAAACATACTAGCGGAAAATTTTGGGTTTTGCTCTACTTTTTAGTCTTTCCTCCGGTGCATTTTACCAGGCTTTGTCTTAGTTTTGACTACAGCATCCTAAACATACCAATGACTTTTCTTCATCCTAATGCTGTGCTAGTAGAAAGTGATGTTTTTTAAACAGTAGCAGTATCGTTCTTCACCATTCTGGTAAAGCCTGAGGTTGGGTGAAGTTTTGAATACATGATGAAAATCCTGACTCATGGGATTCTCCTAGGGGTTTGGATTTCATCTGAAGGTGCCGAGTTTGTGTATGAAATTTGTTAATTCAGTTTAGACCCTAATTCCACAAAGACAACTATGTATATTTAAATATTAGTGTGCGAGTCTTCATGCTGCGTTGATTCCTTAGAGGTAAGCACACGCATGTTTGCAGAGTTGAAGTGTTTAGATGCTTTTCCTCACTAATAAATACAGTTTTCTTTTTTTACAAGGGGTGAAAGGAGGCCAGGGAGCCCTGGCTGCGAAGGGGGGCTGCTGGTCCTGTGAGGCTGGGTACTGCCTTCTACCTTGTTCAGCCGCTGAAGCCAGGGAGGGACCTGAACCAGGAGCGAGGGCTGGGGCGAGAAGGAAAACAATCTCCCAAAGCCAATAGGTTGGGTAACTATGATCTGAGGAATGTGGGAATTAATTAACAAGGCAGGATTAATGAAGTAAATTGATGAGAGTGGGTCTCTTTATAGGGTAGTTTATACCAAACTGTATAAATACGCTCTTCATGGCAGGAATTGGTCCTCATTCTGTTTGAGAAGTGGAGCCCACTCTCAGTTCCTTTCCAGATATTATACTGTGAATTACAGAAATATAGATACAGTTGTGTTAGAAATACTTTTGAAGTTATGGTATTATACCTGTGTGTTACTGTATAATAAGTGCAGAGAACTGTTGCAGAGAAAGCGTAAAATAAGCAAATGAATTTTCCCCATTCTTTGCTCTTCTAAGGTGTGCAGTATTTTAGATTTTGTTTGGGGGCATTGCAGAGAAGAGGACTTTATGTTGATGGTGGTTGTTTAGCCATAATGGCAGCAGGACATGATCCTTTCAGGAGGCTTTTAAATTATTTTTCCTGGTGGTTCAAATTTTATTTTACATGCTTTGCATTTCATTTTTCTTGTATTTTTTCCCTTTTTTCTTTTCAATTTTCCTCTCTTTTCTCAGAAAAAAATTTCCTATTTTACAGCAGCAGCCATCTGACAAAACGAAGTACATGGCGCATCAAAGATGTAGGTTGTCCCTTCAGTTTTAAAAATCAAAGGAAAAGCAGAGTTCTTTCATTTCTTCCTTCTTTTCCTTGTCTGCTGAGCTGAGATGAAACAATCCTGTTTTATGAGTGATAGAACAAGCTACATGCCCGTCTCGCAGCATCCCAGCTGTAGAGACTGAATCAACGGTTTCAGAGGCTATTTAATTATGCCAGCACTCAGCACATTTAAGAATGCTCCAGATGTGCTCTTGCAATGAGATTGCTTGCAGAATCAGCTTTAAATTATAGTTCTTTCTGGAAGCTAAATGCTTCTAGCGGTAGAACTCCCCTTAATGAAAATTATTTTCATAAGCCGGGGAAAAAGAGTGGATTTTAAATACCGGTTGAATGACAATATTTTTTAAATTTCTCATCCAATAGGATATTCACACCAAGTGCACGTGTAGACTTGCCATTACCATTCATGTATTATCTCAAAAGAATGGAAAGTATAACACAATGTCCTGGAGTTTGTAGTTGAATAACCTTTAGTTAAATACAGAATTGTACTTGCCAAGGCTTAAGCATCTAATAAAGCTGAGGTACATGCACTTTTTTTCTTATTAATCTAAGCTATGATCTGAGTAGTAGATTCAGAAAAAAATGGACTATTTGGGATAGGCTGAACTTCAGCCTTTTAATTTTCTGGCCATTTTAGTGCCTTTCACTGACTTCGTTGTACTTTGACCCAGGCTGGACAGTGCTTGTCCTCTGGTTTTGTTGAAAGAAAATTGCTGCCACATGTCTTCTTGGAGTCGATGGTGTTCCCTGCTCTGATTTTTGTGTCTGCTGATGGAGGAGCTGATCTCTTCATTTGCTGCAGCAGCTTCAGGCAAGCTGACAGGCAAAGACTGTTTGGGGGCTAGAAATTAAAGGTCATCATGGCCATCTCTATCGTCACCTCTCTTATGGGGACAGCAAGTAGTGAAAGAAGTACCTTGGACTTTAAGCACTGCCAGAGATCAGATTGCCTGTTGCTTGACGCAGAGATACGCAATCCTAGCTTTATACAAGGGCTTAAGGTTAGGGAATGCAGAAGATGTTGCTAAATAAAACTGTTGTTCCTATTAAAAGCAAACAATAAAGGCAATTGTATACCTGTTTTGGGCACTGCACAACCCCCCATATTTAATATTTAGGGTCTTTCCTCATCTTTCTGTTGGTGAAGAATTTCCAGAGAGCCCGTGAATGGCCACCCCACAGCTTTCCTGGTCTGACCGACCTCTCCCTTTCCAAGAAGCTTGTTAGAGGATTTGCTGATCGCTACGGCCAGTGCCCACCTCCTCGAGTCGTCTGGGAGGTGGGATGGGACTGACTAACGAGTATGGCCCTCGGCGGCTGTTTTGAGACAAATGTGAGTGTTGTGACTATTGCAATTGTGTGCAAGTGCTGCAGAAAAGTGCCTTTCCATTCCCCTGGGCAACCTATAATTGCTTCTGGTTTAATCCCTCTGTGTGGAGCCTGGAGCAGCTCCAGGTGTCCAGCACAGCCCCTGCACCCACCCCAGCACATCTCGCAGCGGTCAAACAGCTCCTGCCAGCTCACTGTTTGCTGTTATAGGCAGAAAGAATGCTTGCTTTGGTGGTGCTTGGGAAGACTGGGCTGCCGGGAATGTCATTTGGGAATGAAAAATTGAAATATTTGGAAAGAAAAGATCAGAATGAAATATTTCAGCATTTTTTTATTTGTTTAGTACAGCATATCCCTTTTCCAATTCTAGCCAAGCCTTTCAAGAGCTTCATGCTCTCCCAAACTGCATTTTGTCTGAGAAAGGGTATTTGAAAAATGCTTGAGCCCAGCTCTGTGAGTGGGTAAATGTTTTCTCTCCCTTCTGGCCACCACGTTCCCCTCCGTGCAAAGCAGAGCTGCTGGCAGCAAAAACAGCAATGCTGGAGGCCAGCAGCGTCAGGGGTTACTGAGCATAGGAACTCCTTCCTGCTTTGTTCCCCCTCGGAGTCTCTTGGTCCCTGTTGGATTGCTACACTTCAATACTCAATACTTCAATACTCCTGAAAACTGGTTCTGCTGTGAGGAAGCTGAAATCATTTTACTTTTGTCTGAAAAGGTGGGATTTATGAAAAAATGTGTATTTGGATACCGTAACCTGGCTATTACATTCTGTGGTACTCTTCACTCAGTAGACAAACTTTCTAACCTTATTAATATTAGAGGTGGAGGGCTGTGGGTGAAACATGTTTTGCTCTGTCCTTCCTTCCCTTTGCATGTGCTGCTGCAGGCAGGGGTTGGCCAACTACTCTCAACCTCCTTCTCCTTTCCCCTGTGTCTCAAAGTAATATCTGATGAAAGCTCTCCTGAAAAGGGTTCTAGTTATACTTTAGGCATGCTTATCACTGTTGCTTGCCTCTAACCTTTTGTCAGCTCATACCCTGCTCTCCTGCAGCCTCCAGTGAGGACGAGACCCCCTTGCACGGCAGCCTGTCGTGCTGCACTCAGGAGCTTGTGGTGGTGGTTTATAATTGCAGACATAAACATGTCACTTATTATTAATTTTTGTAATTGTTTGAGGCTAGACTGAAAAGGGGAAGAGTGGTTTCCTCTCTGAAGTTGGGTTCAGTGCCCCTGGGGTTTGCAAAACCAGTAAATAAAATGTTTTAATCAGCCAGCCTTTTCAACGAGACTGGAGAGTGGAGCGATCTTGATGCATTGGCAGGTTTTCCTGGAGCAAGAACAGGTTTTGGTAGCGATGACACCAGCGTGTCCAAGCAGTGCAGTGTTAACAGTGTTCAAAATACAAGCACTGCGGCGGTGACACCTCCAAGCGGTGTCTTGCAAAGGTCCCTCTCAACAAAAAGGAAAACTGAGAGATTTCCAGAGACGTAAATGGGAGATGAACATCCCATTGTTGTCACCTTTTAGCATGAGGTAGGCATTTAATTCCTGTTTTCACATAAGTAGGTCTTCCACTAGTAAGCCTTTGGATAATTTTTCTTCAAAATATGGCAAACGTAAAAATCACCTGCAAATACTGAATGCTGTTAACTTACATGGTGGCTTTCAGGAAATAGAGGTGTGGTGGTTAAACAGTGTAACCTAGTCTGCATGTCACCATCTTTAGGGAGGGATGTAAGCTCACTAAGGACTTGCATGATATAGATGGGACAAAAAAGGTATATTTACTGTACGTTGCAATAAAGATAACTGTATAGATTAAGCTACCTTTTAATTTCTTAAAATGTCTGAATTCAAAGATTGCCTTTGTTCTACCTTAGAAAAGACAGGCTGGCATCTTTTCCCCACTTGCACATTCACTATCTGCAGGCTAAAATTGTCTCCAAGCTTCTCATTTGGTTAGGCAGGTATTTTTGTGGTCTCGAGTTTTGAAGATAAGCTTTGATATTTGGTGGAATATGCATTTAGGTAAAGGTCTCCGAGCCCACAGGCTCGGGTAAGAGTAAGACCATGTTGCGAATTTACTCTGTGTGGCTGAATACTTGAGCCTGTCATTTCTGTGAAGACTGCTAATTTTTGTGTGTGATTAAAGATGCTCATCCAGTCTTTTTGAAGTCACTTAAACTAATAAACTCTGCTGCTTACTTAAAGCACAAAACTGACAACATCAGTTCTGAAGAACAGAGGAAAGAGGAAATTTGAGTTATGCTAGGAAAATATTCTCTAGTGAAAAATCTCGTATGCCAGCTTTTAGCTTCAAGCAAAAGCTAAGGCCATATATGACCCTGTGGAAAATGTTCCTTAAAATGCCAGTGTTTACAAACTGACTTTCAAAAGTACTTAAGTTTGGCCCTGGGAGATTTACCATTATAGTCAGTGGGAATAGATTTAGGTCAGTGCAGAGAGCCCATATGGAGCCCAATTGGCTTCAATGGCTTCTGCACAGGAAGAATAGCGTTTTAGATGATAAACTGGCTGCAATTGGGACTGTTACGGTAATTTGTTGCTTGTAGATACTTCACAGATCTTTTTGGCACAAACAACATTTAAAGTATTGCACACGCAGCATAAAATAAGCTCTAATTGAGAGTGCTTTCTAAAGATGTGGTATGTATAATAAATGATTACCAGAAGAATAAAGATGTTTAAAATTATTCAAAGCAACTTTTCTTGAGGGAGATATCTGCATGAATTGATGTTATAAAATAAGCAATAAAAAAAAATCTCTTGCAAATAAGTTGCAATAACTTATGGCATAATTTTTTTGATTCTTGAAGTACTGTAAGAGCATCATAAGTATAAATAGGCTTACAGTTTTCCTGGATCATTCTGGACTCTTGAATAATCTGTTCTGGCGGGGCCCAGCTACTTCTGATATGTGCCAGGCACAAGCACGCATAGCACCAATGGCTTTTCTTCTGCATCTAACAGGGGCTGTGGACTTTTCAGATTGTTTCGCTGTCTAAACAATGAAATCTGACGATGGTAAACACGGGTTACTCCTGTGTATCAAGGTAGCAGAAATTTTCAGTGATTTCTGAGACTCCCAGTGTGATAATTGTATAACAAGAAATGAAATGGGAAGATGGTAAGGAAAGGAAAACTTCTGTTAGCACAATTTTATAAATACTCATGTCATGAAGGCAGCGAAAGCATATACTGAAGGGACCTTGAAGTCCATGGCAAAAATAAGGAAATTAAACTTAGTCTCCTACACTGCAGTCTTTTATAACAAGGTCTTTATTTTTCCCCAAAGCAATGTTAAAACCAGAAGACTGACAATACAATCTTAAAGGCAGAATTTCCACATGCCATTTGGAATGCTAATTACTGCAAAACTTGTTTGTATTTAGCTACAATGCTTGGTCCCTGACTCTGGAAAACTGACTGGAGTCTCCCACTGGTTGCTTCTTGGACACATTGGAGTCCATCAGTTGGAGAGTTAGCAGCTTGCCTGTCGGTGTAGCACACAGTAAACAAGTCAGAATTTCCCCTGATGAAGCAACTTTGCGTGGAAACTTGTTGAAATCAGGCACCTTAAGCTGCTCCTTGATTCTCTGTATCCCACCAGAGACTGAAGTGATGGGGAAGTTAGCTCAATGAAAGGAAAATTAGCATCTTTCAATAAGCTAAAGGAAAACTGTTGTTAGTTATTGCATCATTCCAGCCCCATAGACTAAGAGTGATAGAGCTTGGTTCCTGCAGCCAGAGACTGTGGGGACGGGTGCGTGTCTGCCCCAGCACCCAAATCCAGGGCAACAGTGGGTCTTGTGCCACGGGAGTGTGATGACAATAATGCTCATTTCTAAGAGCTCAGTAATATAAAGACATTGGTTTATACGTAGGTGTATATGCCTATGCTCACATAAATCTATGCGTAGAGATCTTTATGACCTATCAAAGAGACTGAAGGAGGTAAACCTTAATCACATAACACCTAAAAATGTACACTGGTGGCACAGAGCAGGAGGATTTCACTGGGCTTTTAGAGTGGCAGCTGTCGTCCTCTGAACTGCAACTCTCTACCTACCGTTGGGTGAAATTTTGTGAGTTTAATACCCTGAAACAGAAAAACCAGAGAGTTGGACTGTCCTTTACGGTGTGAAGGTGCAGCTGGAGAAAAGGGAGTTTAAAGCCAGTTCTTTCTTTTACAGAGCTGCTATGTGAACAGTGAGCCAACAGACTTGATGTGTTCAGCTGTCCATGTGGGTCCTGTTCCTTTGGGCCTTTCCAGCAGCCCCCCAAAAGCCTTTTCAAACCCGGTTTCTTCTGGGCGCACAGTCCAGTGCCTGTGAGCTGTGCCCAAGCTGGCTCTGGGTGATGTTCACAGGAGGGGCAGCGGGCAGCGCCAGTATGGGCTTCAGCCAGTCCCTCCCTCCATGGACAGCAACGCTATACAGCCATGCTCAAAATATTTTCTATCTAGTACTGGTGAAAGTTGTTAGTATTAATACTTTTTCTAACGGTGCTAAGAAAGATTTGGTACAAAGGGTATACAGAGTGTTGTCTCATGTCTCTAATGTGCACCAGCTTATTTCCTTCACTGCCTATCGGTGTTCTGAAACCCAGGAGAGGCCACAGCTGCTTACAAAGCATCATGCGTATCCGTGATGAAGTAGGAGTTAGGAATACCATTGGTCACACTGGTGCCTAACAAACAAATAAACCGAACTATAACTGAAATGAGACTGCTGTGTAAGACCTCTATAGAAGACGTAAAGTTAAGTTCAATCTCAGTGAAAATAAGAAAATAAATGCTATTTTCCAGCTTCAAAGACAGTGTAACTAATGTTGCAGGGATGTTAATTACACGGAAAAAAATTTAAAATGCTAAAACTGCACTTGACAGAATCCTTTTAAACTAATATAGTATTAGAGTCTGCTAATGGTTTCTGGCTCCAATAAGTTTCCACAATTTTCTCTTTATTTAAGTCTTAAACTCTTCAAATTAAATGCAATTGGAAAATCAGTTATCTTGTTTTGCTTTATGCTCTTGCTAACTCAGCATCGTTATATGATCTTGTTTTCCAGTTTTGGAGTTTTTCCCTCTGTCACTGCCACAAAGTTTTGTTAGAGCAGGACTGAAAAAATTATCCCAGCATTAAAGTGGATTTTAATTTCACTTCTGCTCCTAGGGCCAAACTCCTATGCACTCCAAGTATTTATGAGCTACAACAGAATTATTTCTGGGGTGAGCCCTCAGATGTAAGCAGTGTGATGTCCCTGGGCCGCCTTACCTGTTGAACCTCAACTCTTTGCAGAGGTGCTGCTGAAAGATGGTTTCATGGCTGATGTTCTGGCCTGCCACTGCTCTCCTGTGGCTCGTCAGGAGTCGGGGCTGGATGCAGGTAGTGCAGGATGACATGGCTGGGGAACTCCACTGCATACAGTGTCCTGCTTTGGGCCAGGATCCCCTGGCCATGAAGGAGGAAACCTGTGCATCAAGCCTGCTACTGCACTCCTCCTTCCTCCCGACTCTGTCCAGGGCACTGGGAAGGTGAAGTCAAATCCTATTGTATCTTTTCCACCCCCCCCCCGCCCAGTGCACAATGAATATTTATTTAATTTACATAGTAAGTTTTAACACTGAGACTTGATGTCTCAGCGGTAGGGAGACTGAAGTCTCTTTGGGGTAGGGACCAAGGTGAGAATTGTGCTCTGCTGAAGATGTTTTGTGTCTGGTAGGTCTGTATAGTCCGACGTCTCAGAGTGATGTTTCCTTTTGGGATATATACTAATCTTATGTATACAGCTACTTGTACTTAAGTAAAGCAAGGCAGTATCTTAGCAGAGGATTGCTATTCTGACCCTCAGTTAATCCCTTGTTAGCTCAGAATACCGATGCATTAAACAGCTGAGACTGTTTATACTTCCATGTCAGTCCCAGTTTTGAATCCTTGTCATGGTATGAGTTGAGAGAGATACCAATTTGAGATAAGCACTTGTATATGTATCTAAGGATGGGAAAAATCTGTTTATTTATGCTATGAGATGTAATCAACAGGCAAAGTGCAAGACCATTTGGCTGCCATAAAAAGGATTTCTGGATGCAGATATTAGGCCAAAACTTGCAAAGGTTTTCAGACCCTCTCTTAGTGTTTGCTCAGCAAGCGTCGAAGTTTGCTGCTGCAAAATTTTGCTCTCATTTTGCAGTCTGAGAATAAGCAGCTTTACTTAGCTCTGGTAGCAGTCCTTAGCCTGAAAAGGTGATGTTCAAACAGATCCACTAAAGAAAAGCCACATATGATTGGGGTTTTTTCCTTCCTCCTGGGAAGTCTCCCCTAGCATGGGAGGGGAAAATCTCTCTGCCTTTGCAGAGTAAGATATTTGCTCCAGCATTAGGCAGCGCACGCTGCACCGAGTCGGGCGGAGGTACTCGTTGGTGACACCAAAGAGGGCAGCAGGGCTGAGCCACAGCTGCGGCCACGCCAGAGCATGGGAGGATCTCGGAGGGGCTTCCTGGGGTAACCCTGGCTGGAGGACTTGTTGAAGAGATGATGAAAAGAGGAGGAGATGTGCTTGGTATAATTACGGCAGTTTCCTCCCTCCAGCTCGTAGGATGAGATCTAATTTCACACAACTAGTGTGGGGAAAAGGAGAGCTGCCTCGGTGGTGATTTTCTTAGCTGACCTTCTGATTTACTGCTGATTTTGCTGATTGTTTTCCTTTTTCAAGAAAGAACTGTGCAGCTTACTTCAACAGGCTGAAATTTTTCCTATTTTATTTCTGTTTGCTAGATGAAGGGGTCTATGTGTCCCTCGCAAGTCATTTTGCTAATTGAGAAGGTCCACATCATCTCATCGTGTTCATTTGGCAAATGAGGGACCATACAGGAGCTGCTCCCTGGTCGCAGGCAGCTGCCATCACCTCTGCCCAATGCAGAGATGCCAAGGAAACTTTAAAATGCTGTTGTCATTGAGGGCAGTATATTCTGGAAGCCGAACCTCTTGAACGAAGGAGTAGCTGTAATGAAGTGAATTACTGTTGGTCTTGGGGCTAGTGTGGTTAAGGAGAAGCTATAGCTCTTCGTAACAAGGAAAAAAGCAATTTCTAAGACTTGAACTTCGCAATAATGAAATGTGAAACTCTGTGTCGGTATCACTTCTGTAGCTAAGGGCCATCTGCTGCTGCTGGATCAGAATGTCCTATGTCTCCAAAGAAATTCACAGAAAGGCCAAGAATAGTTTTGTAGTTTTAGAGGCTGCGGAGCATCTCTGAGTAACTTGTAACCAGCTGCAATACCTCAAGCCATAAATCCACTCTTTTTTTTTCTTTTCAGAAAAAGCAGAAAGAATCTAACATAAAAAGTAAAATAGTAGAAATAAAAAAAAGATAGAGTTGAATTAAATTCTGTATTTGTGGGACCAACACCATGAAATGTGTAGTCCTGTGTATAACGCAGGAAACATCATGTATATAGTATAAAAAAAGGATTTTGTAGGGCTTCTTGTGCAAAACGTGGATTAAAATAAGACTATCACCATTTCTGAATATACTTTTTACATCAAACTCCACAGTATTTCAGTATGTTATTTGTGTATTCACTCTAATGTGGCTGGTAAGGAGGATATAGAATAATAATTAGAGATAAGCCACTTTTCAGTTAACTGCTACCTGCTGCTACCCACTGGTGAACATAAATTACTGGCAGATAATTTTATCCTTGTATTACTTGAGAACCTTTGGACATCATGTGCTTGACCTAAATTTTTAATGACATTATGAAGCCCTAGTTAAATATAAAAATAATGATTTTGGAGCGCGGTCCTTTATTGAAGTTCCTTGGGCTGTATTTTTCTTGTATTCAGCTCAGCATGTGAATGTTTTTGTGTTCTTTTGCTTTAGTTACAGAGACTTGCTTTCTAAACCTTAGCATGGACTGACTGACATAACCTATTAGAAGCTACATTGGAGAATGGGATGAAATGGAGAAAAGGCTGTCAAGATCTGTTCGCAGCAAATTATGGCTGAGTTTTTGACGAAAATAATAATGCTTATTCAGAGATCTGTGACTGAATACAGTTCAAGTCTTAGCTTCTGATGCATCATTTCTTAAGCCCCTAACGATCCTGAAATGCAGGATGTACAGTACTTCCAGTGAAAAACGGAATAGAATTATTACTTTGAAATCATTATGATTTTTTTTAAACTCAAATCTAAACTCAGTCTAATCCAAATAATGGAAATTAATACAGAAAGAGGTTTCTACTCTTAAACATTAGCAAGATTTCTACTCTGTAAAGTGTCTGATCAAGAATATAATCTTCAACAGTTAAGAACTAATTAGCAAGCTTGTTTTTGTTCTATAGTACGAGTAAAGCTTGTACCTTGTTCTTACTTCAAGGAAATAAAAAGTTATATTTTCATACATATCAAAACTCCACCAATATTAAGATTTTCTTCTATATGGCATTTAGTGTATTTAGTGTGTTAGATACACAGATACTTACAGCAATTGACATTAGTAAATGAGTACTTACATAGATTCAACGGTATGGATCGCGCTGTGGAACAGGTTAACTGCTCTAAGAGCCATGGTTAGACATGTATGTAATGCGTCATCAGCATAGGTTTTACTTAATTTAGTTTCCTGTTTTCTACCAGCATCCCATTCTACACTTTTCTCTCCGTGTTATACGCTTAAGGAGAACAAGATGATTGATACATCCACCAAATTGACGTTTCAATCCCATTTTCTCTTTTTGGGTTTTGAACAAAATCTGCTTTGGTATGACATGCACTTTCAACAAGTCCTTACAGTATTACATTATTTTAACATGACATCGTCTTCAAAGACCTAATCAAAAGAATACCTGCCCACTTTAGTAATCTTTTTGTTTTGCTAATCCTAAATGATGCAGAGGTTCCACTACTGGAGGTTTTAAAGATGTGATTGGACACAGTGCTAGAAAATCTTACCTAGGCTCCATTTCCCATGAAAGGTTGGACCAGATGATCTTCCAATGTCCCTTCTTGCCTGGGCTCTTCTATGATTCTAAACGTTCAAGCACATGGAAAATGCTTCTTGTATCATTGGAGTTATTTAAAAATCATGAGAATTAGTTTTTAATCAGTGGACAAGAAAACAGCTTGAAATTTTCAGGCCATGGGATTTGTATTTTCAGTTTTTTCCCCATCACCCTTGGGTTAGACTTTGCTTAAACATGATTTGAGACTCTTCCACTATGACATGACTCTTCCAGAAGACTTTTGATCAAAGCACCTTATTGCATGATACTAGTAATAAAGCTGGCAATATTGTTAATTAGGAGAGAATCAGAGAGCCAGTGTATTATGGGTACATTGGACCTGTTGAGTCTAATGGGGTGCAAGCAAAGGCTGTTTTGAGCTGGGAATAGTGATTGCAGATGGCAGGCAGGGTGGTGGGATCAGCCTGTGGACATGCCAGTGTTTGCAGATTGCCTCCAAACATACTGAGAAAAAAAATAAAAAAGGAACTTTGACGAAAACAAAACCCAGCTTCCCCAGTTCTCACATGAAGAGGACTAAGTCCTGGAAAAGCAAAATGTGTTCCTCTGTTTGCACTCGAAATAGCACATCACTGGGGAACGACTTGATGGAGGTGGCAGCGTCTGGGAGCAGGTGGGATGGAGTTCAAGCACATCAGTGAATGTTTCCACAGGGTAACAGATCAGGATTTGTCCAACTGTGTCTAAATATCATGTCCTTCTGAGCCATATGGAAATGCCCAAGGGGAAAAAATATTATCCAGTCTTTGTCATAAATGCTGCTAATCTTTCTTCCCAACTGATCCTCGCTATTGATTATCTCAATACAGGGCAAAGTAATAGGGAAATATGAAGTGCTGTCTAAAGAAGAGAAAACCTAGAAGTGGATTTCCAGGGGTTACCTTTGATCTAACATTTTTAACTTTGTTTTATTATTAAAAAGTACTTAGCTGATCTGCAGGATTTCATTAAAAAAATCAATACCAACTTCGAGTTACAGAAGTAAAAAAATACTTCTGTAGCTAGTAAACTTTAACTTAGAGCATCCACATTTTTCTTTAATATTTCTTTAGAATTGCTTTCAGGCCGAGAATCTGTTCTATGGCTGAGCTGGAGAAAAATTTTATGGCTGAGTTATAACCCCCTCTCCCTAAAAGGAGGGAGCTCATAAAAGATGGGATTGCAATAGGCGAAGAAGGAAATGATTGTAAGGCACAAATAAGAGGAATTTGTCGGAGCCAGGGTCAAGAGAAGGAAGAACCTTGGAAATGTTCTTGAAGGGATGATTCAGCCACACATGAAAACATCGCTATCCAAAGGGCTGATGTTATATACTGATAGCAGTGTCTGCTGCTATTTTCTTTTTCTCTGTGTGTGGATTTCTGAAGTCCAGTTCTGTTTGAGATGTGCCTCCGTGGAATCTGATGCTGAGTTGAAACAAAAAATGCTGTACAACTTTTTAATAAGCAATCCTAAGTGTGCCTTTGCAAATTTTGCATTCAGATTCACTTTAGCCAGTAGCAGGCATCCAAAAGCTTTCTCTCTTGTTGCAAGCTTATCCGAATCTCTTGTAACTATGATTTAGGCTTGCAACCTTATGATAACTACCTCTCTCCAAAAAAAAGTGGCGGCACTTCTATTTTAGTCCACATTAACTTCATGTTATGGCATTTCAGCTTATTGTCTTCTGATGTCAGCCAGAACCTGAAAGTGCAAAGATGCATTAAAAATGAAAATAACCCCTTTATCAGACTTTTCTGAACCTTAAAAAAGGGGTTTAGGTCAGGGTAAGCTTGAGGGATGAACAATAGCACTTAGAGGGTTTTTTCCCTATGGAAATTGTCCCAGCCAAATTTTACGATGGTGAAAGTTGTCCAATTGAATTGTCCGTTTTCCTATTTGCACTTTGATAAATCACTTTTATGCAGATAGCAAAAAACAGAAAACTTGGCAGATTCCTAACTGGTCTGTTATTCGCATACTGCTTCTCTCTGTGCCAAAAAGGGACTTAAACACAGGAGTTGTTCCCTTTTTTGCAGTGGGAAAAATGCTGGCCAGAAGAGCAGGCAGGTGATGCAGGACAGGGCTGTCTTGGAGCAGACTCTTTGGCACGATCATGTCCTTGGGAAGTGCCTTCCAAAATCTGTACAAACTTGCATTTCTAACTGAAAAGCAAGGATTCCCAAGAGATGGATCTCAGAGTAGAGAAAAAATTAAAGTTATGTAGAGCTGGCCCAAATATTTCAACTTGCGCCTCTTCTTTTTTCTAAAGTTTCAAGATTTCTTAAATGATTTTTTTGCTGTGTAAGGTAAAACAGGCCCCAGGCAACTTCAACTTGCATGACCAGCATTCGCTGACCTTGGCAGAAACACAAAGGTCACAGTTAACTTTTCACACAGGCGAACTATTGGACAAGGTCTGCTATGTATTAGGAATAACAAGGCTTTTTCTTTACCATCTATTGTGTGGGTTTCTTCTTTTCATCCATTCTTTCCTTCAGAGAATACACTGATTTCCCGTGAAACAGGTTCCCTTCTCAAGACTCAATATAGTTGCTGATTCCTCTCCGCTTTTCTTAATGCTTCAAGGGGAAGAGCAGCTGACAGTTTGGAGTTTAAAGTGAATTTTACTGAAAAAATAAATGTAAAAAGCAAAAGACGATGGGAAAATGCATTTATAATCTTGTTTGACATCTTGATCTCAAAGGATGCTGCTTATTGTGTTGCTCCTGAGCTTCAACAGTGCGTGAGGATTTTCCCTTCTTAAAGTATTAATTCACGTGAAAATCTAACATTAGTGAACAGAAAGAACAAAGACAATGGTGAATTTGACTGTTCAGCTAAAGTAAAACTGGATTTTCTTTTTTCATGTGTCAGCATGTTACATACAACCCCCAGCTGGGATGGAAGGTTGGCTGGGTGAAGGGGCGATAGCATTTGGACCTGTCTGCCTGACCCCTGCAGCTCACCAAGGGCACGGTGCAACCGCCTGAATTTCTGACCCTTCTGGCAGGTAGGATTAAAACGGTGTAAGAACCCATCACAGGTCATGACTATAAAGATATTGTGGACAAAGTTCTGTGGGCAAAACCCTGAGCAGAGCCATGAGATTTTACAAATGCGAAGAGGGGGATAGCTGGATGAAGGGACACCGATATGCCCTATAAATGGAAATATTTGGGGGGAGGACCATGCCATTTTGCTGTGTTGAGGAGAAAAGAAATCTTAATTTCTTGCAACAAACTGCTGTGTTTATGTGTTGCCAAATGCTTGTGCTGTTATATTCTTAGCCTCTGTCAGCATGGCTGATCTCCAGGCATGGTAACCACTGAATCACAGAATCACAGAATGGTCGGGGTTGGAAGGGACCTCTGTGGGTCACCCAGTCCAACCCCCTGCCCAAGCAGGGTCACCCAGAGCAGGCTGCACAGCACTGCGTCCAGGCGGGGCCGGAATATCTCCAGAGAAGGAGACTCCACAACCTCCCTGGGCAGCCTGGGCCAGGGCTCCGTCAACCTCAGAGGGAAGAAGTTCTTCCTCGTGTTCAGCTGGAACTTCCTGTGCTTCAGTTTGTGCCCAGTGCCCCTTGTCCTGGTCACTGGGCACCACTGGAAAGAGTCTGGCCCCATCCTCCTGACACCCACCCTGCAGATGTTTAGAGGCATTTCTAAGGTCCCCTCTCAGCCTTCTCTTCTCCAGGCTGAACAAGCCCAGCTCCCTCAGCCTCTTCTCCCAGGAGAGATGCTCCAGTCCCCTCCTCATCCTCGTAGCCCTGCGCTGGACTCTCTCCAGTAGCTCCTCATCTTTCTTGAACTGGGGCGCCCAGCACTGGACACAGCACTGCAGATGGGGCCTCACCAGGGCAGAGCAGAGGGGGAGGAGAAACTCCCTCGACCTGCTGACCACACTCCTCTTAATGCACCCCAGGATCCTATTGGCCTTCTTGGCAGCCAGGGCACACTGCTGGCTCATGGTCAACTTGTCACCCACCAGCACACCCAGGTCCCTCTCCGCAGAGCTGCTCACCAGCAGGTCCCATTATTGCTTTTGGAGTGTTCTTGCAGGATACTTGGAATGTCTGGAGGTTCATTAGTCCTAAGAATGTTATGACTATGCAGGAACACTTGTATTTTAGTTTTCTTTTATTTTCAACTAAGCAGAAAATGTTATCTGCTGCTTTCATCCTTTATTTAGAATGAAAGCCGTGTGGTTATGAACTAGAGTTTATTACTGTCAATAAGCTTGTGGAAGGCTAGAAGGAGGAGTTATTACCTTTTTAATCAGCATCTTCTTTATGCAAAACAAACGCTTGAATGGCCCGGTAGCTAGATGCTGAGCCACTGTTTTGTGCTGAAGTGGCTGAAGTCTTATGTTTTTAACTTCCTTTTAACTTCTACGAGGCTTTATGCTTAAGATTGCTGAGCATAAAATGCAGCATGTTCGTTCGGTGGCATCCACTTCCCGAGCGGTGATAAGCAATCAGGTCCGTGACAGCATATTAAAAGGCAACCTTATAGACAATGCTCTTTATTGCCTAATCAAAATATTCAGGGGTTTTACATTTTGCAAGGCTGACTTGCCAAAGGCTTCCTTGGGCTGCACACGCTGCTGCTTTGTCTTGCTTTTATGCCTTATTGAATTCCATAAAAAGACAAACAAATCTCACCGTCGTTAGGCACCTCGCTGACAACACCTGTCAGTCTCTCATTCTGCGTCAGAGACAGGTACCACGGAGCTTCGTTTTGGCAGAATTAGGAGGAAAATAGAAAGAAACATATCTGGGGCACCTGTTCTCAGCAAAGGAGCGATGGGATCATTATTACTGAAAATGAACTCGGTGCTCTGCTCAAAGAAAGCGGAGAACAAGTGCTGTCGTGCTAATGAATGCTGTTCAGCCTGTTCACGGATTTTCAAATGTTTTCCTGGTTTTTCGATGGGATGGGGCATCTGCGTTGGAAATACTCGGTTCCACACACCCTGGAAATGCGCATACACAGAGATCAACAAACGTACTGGAAATGCGCAGTCCTCAGCGATTAATTGCCATTAACCTAGCTCACGTTTGTGACCTTGCAAAGCGAGTAACAAGCACCACTTTAATCGCTAGAGATTTCCTTTTGCTTTAGTGAAACTATTAAAAGGATTAAGGATTAATTTTAAGACTTTTTTTTTCCAAGACAGAAAGGTTTATTATTGTACCGTGTATGTACACGGAGAGAAAACATCTTTTCTACAGAGGTAAAAGATTAAAGGGTTTGAAAGCAAACACTACAGATGCTTTTTCCTGAAAAACGCGCGGTAGCTGTAAGTGTCTGGTTTTGTTTGGTCTTTTAACAGACCTTATTATAACAGCTGTTACTTAGTGACTTGCATGTTCAACGAACCCTGTGCGAAAACGATTTGTAGTTTTGTCTTCATTTCTATTTTAAATCTTTCTTTGTCTGATTCCTGTCTTTCCTTAGTCTAATTTAACTCAGGTTGTAGGGAAAGAAAACGGAAGAGATCTCCGCTAAGTCTGCATCACCTTAGCTCCCCTGAATGAAACGCCATTGCCCAGACCTGCAGCTCCTGGAAGCAGCTGAGGAAGGGCACCTCAATGGGCTTTTTTATGGAAATTTGGTCATTCCAGGTTGTTCTGACCTCACTGATGGGAAAACAGGGCAACATCTGATAGTTTATGAAGTCAATTAGTTATGGATAAGTGAAATAGGGTTTATATTCTTCACATACATACCTAGTGAGAGAAAACGGTATGTAGAGTAGGGAGAAACTGTAAGGAAATTGCATCTGAGTTGAGCACATCCTCTCTGGCATATTTTTGTGTATGTAGATTTCAAACTCAATTATTTTCCTTCTGCTAATCATTTGTTAAAGACCTATTCCTCCTAGTCCTCACGTGTAATTTTTTAGAACCATAGCATACCTATGTTTTAAATTAGGAGTGAAGAAATCAGTGAAGTATGAAGTTGAATGTATTTTTCAGTCTGAAATGCTCTTAACTTGACCCACATGCATTGAAGTTGAAGGTATATTGAGAGATGATTTCACATCATGCTCCCTTACTAGCTGAATGCCCAGGAACTGGTTTGCATCCTGGCTCTTGGATATTGCATGTGGTCCAGGACTTGCTTGGTCCACCTAAGACATGAAGACATAAGTGAGCAAAGATAAAAAAAAAAGCTATTTGGCCCTAGTACAGTAGCTCTGGAACAGAAAAAACAATCACTTCTGTAGACATTACAACTTCTGCAACCAACGCTGAAGACTTTATTTAATCTCATCCATCCCCATGTCAGGTCACAAACTGTTGTACTCTGTTCCACTTGTTGCATCCAGACAATGGGATCTCTTTTGTTTTTTTCAGATTGTTTCATGTTATTGTTGTTTCTCTCCTGTTCAGTTTGAATTTCCTTTATTCAATTTATTTTTCATCTTCCAGTTCTGTGCCACTGCTGGGCCCAATGCTATGGTGAATCTCTTCTCCCTCTAATGGGAGTTTGTATATATCTATGTGGCTTTCATGCTCCTTCTGTGCCCCATATGAGCCCAGAGAGGGTCACAGAATCTGTGTTTAACAACTTGGCTGATAAATAAGAGCTGAGTTCCTGAGACACGGAAAAATAACAGTAAAAGCTCTTCTCTTTCAATATGCAACTGCCAGTCTGATTGCCATTACGCATTCCCCAGCTCCTTCATCTTCACGAGGCATTGCGCTCTCTCACAGAGATATGTGCCAATTTTACAGGGATATTGTCGCTGACCTGAGATGAAATTGGACGCAACTGCAAGTGCTGTTTGTTTACAAGAAAGGTGCTTTTGTGTCTGAAAGGCAATATCAACACTACATTGCTCTTTTAGTGGATTTTTGCCTATTGATCTAGAGTTATTGGGAGCAGAATACCCGATCTGCGGAGGGAGTAAATGTTTCCTGGGGTCACAAAAAACAAACCGTGTTGGGGAGCTTGGGAAACCTGTGGAGGCGTGTGCCTGATGCAAACCCATGCAAGTCAGAGGGAGCTATTCCATTTGTTTCAGCAGGTCTTGGCCCAAACCCCGTGTGATACTCTGAGAGATAGCACTGTGCTTGGTAAAAGTTATTGTAGTGCCTGTAACTGCAGGCTGCGGTGTATGAAAAGGCAAAGCTGTAGAAGCAAAACTACGAGTGGCTGCACAAGGGGTGGGACTCCAGGTGACTCACCATGAAGGACAAATTTTGTGCACTTCGAGAAACGGTGCTACCCCAAAATACAGAACAGCTGATGGTTTTCAGAAGGCTTTATGACTACAAGATCGTATGTAGTGAATAGTTTTTCCCAGTTTTTAAATTTGTTTATTTTCTTTTACTTTTCCATAAATCTGAAACTTTAATAAATTTATTAATAGACTTTAAAGTAAAAAGGGACCATGAACATCTGATCTTGTTATGTGTGACATAGGCATAAGAAAATCAAGCAGTGATCTCTGTCCTGACACCAATCTCAGTTCCCTTCCTATGCTGCTTCTGGAGAGGGTTTTGACGCAAACCTGTATTTATTAGGAGAAGAAAGACCTTTTCAATAATTTGTTAAATAATCCACTGTAAATAAGCAAGCAGACAGCTTGCCTGATAAATGAGGGCATACATACCTGTGTATTACTGGTCTTCTTCCAAAAATAGTGGTTTTTGTGCACTTGGTCAGAGCATTAGATTTTCAGTTAATTCATAAGATAATAGTAACTTCTTAGAAATTTGACAGGGAAAGGGAATTCTGATTTGGGGTTGTCATTCTGGTGCCCATGGCTGCTGGCTGAACCCAGGGGCACCCCTGGATCCAGTGGGTCACCAAAGATGATGGACGTGGGCACCCTGAACGCAATGAATGTGGAAGGAATCTTCATTTCTGCAGTAAGCTAGCAAGGAAAGGTTTTTGTGCTGTTATTGATTTCTTAAAGATACAGTAATAACATTCACAATGTTGCATGTGGGGAAGGCCGGAGGATGGGCTGTCAGGTCCATGCATGTGTACGTATGGCATCTGAAATCAGTTCTGTTTGTGTGGAGCACAAAGGGATTTTCATATTCAGTATGAAGAGAGAACAGACATCAGAAAATGCGTATATATATTAGTGCTTTGAGGACAAAGGCATTTCTAGGTTTGGTGTCCACTCTGAAGGAGATAAACATTGTTTCCGGATAGACACAGGCTAGTATTTTGCCAAAACTGAAAATCAGATATATAATAATTTGGAGTTGACTACAGTATTTGCTTGAATCCCCACTGAAACACTGAACTCTGGTTTAGTGTTCTATGTCTTTTCTTTTTAAAATATATCTCAATTATTAAACTTTGAAACTTTTCTCGTGTACCATTACAAACATCTCAAGATGAACACTTAAACTTTTCTGAGTTTTTAATTTATCTCAGCTGTGCCTTTCCAGGAAATCTGGCTTTAATTCCTAAGCAGTTCATTGTTATAAAACCATGATTTTTCTTCAAACCTAACAATTTCCAACTCCCTCTGCCTTCCCCCAAATCTTGCCTGCAAAATAAAAATTTCACACAACCCCAATTACACTGAGAGTCACCTTCTGTGCAGCGGGTGGAGGAATGAGGGTGGTGATGACCAGCGCAGCCGTACCTGCATCCAAGAGGAGGGGTTGGGATGGAAGTGGGTTTTACAGCCGTTGTGCAAGGTAAGCACCACAAATTGATTGTGTAAGCAGTTCACGTTTATGAAATGTGCAGCGGTATTTATCATTAAATGGCTTTGCTGGTGTTTCAATATGCAATTAATTCCGCCTTAAAAGACCCAAAACCCTCTACAAACATTTCCATGGCGTGCAGGAGCTGGTGTTTTGATGAACATGGGAGGGGAAAATCTCCCCTGAAATGCAGAATGTGAACACGAGATGGCACTTGGATCCCATGGACGCAGCCGCAGCCAAACTTGGGGACTTTTCTTACACAGTAGGAGCAGTTTAGGTATGCATTTTAGTTGAAAAGCAGGAGAAACCATATGAAGACAAGAGGCTGGAAGACATGCTCTTAGCAGAATGCTTGGACTGTATTTGCTTTTTAAAGTGTGCTCTTTCTGCCTGAGATCGGGGTGCTGCCCGGCCGAATGTTAACTTTGCGCTGTTTCCCGTAGCGAGGACGTGTGTGTGTCAGTGGTGGGGAGCCTGGGATCTAGCTGCTGTCATCAATGTCACCGCTTTTGTCCCTGGCAAAACATTCTGGATGTAATTAACTTCTCTCCTTTGGGATTTTATCTGCAGCCATCAGTCAGCCTGCCACGTGTGACTTTAGTGAGGGCTTGCCTATCTGGTTTGATCCTAAAGGAGTCTGTTCTTTCTTCGTTTACATGCAGTGCAATATTTTAGTCTATTTGAGGCCCACAACGGGCTTTCTGGTTGGGATCCTGCTGGGGCTGGTGAGGTGGTGGGTCCTGTCCAGGACAGGAGCCCGGCATCACCTTGCCAGTATATCTTCCTTGCAGATATTTTTTGGGGAGACATTTCTGCTTTTGCAGTTTGTGGTCTTTTTCATTAGCTATTGATCTGTTTGTAGTTCTGTCACCAAGCAATCAAGCATCTTGTAGGCAGCTGAACGGCCCCCTTACACCTCCACATGTGGCTCTGCTCTCCAGAAATGGGAGACTCCTGACACCCAACCCTGTTCTGCCCGGCATGGTGTGGTCCCACAGCCCCGGCCCAGTCCGGCTGTGTGTGGGGGTGTGTGGAGGTGCTCACCTCCACTGAGCCCTCCTGCTGGGGACAACCTGGTCACCTCCTCCCCACCATTTCCCTTCTCTCCTGGAGGCTCCCACCACCCTGGCACGGTCTCTTTACCTGTACAGAAGTGACCCTGCTCCACAAAACCTCCAGCATTTCAGTAGAAATATCTAACTAATGCCATAATGTTAAATAATTCTAACATTCCTGCAAACTGATGTAGTTTATTTTGCCTTTAATGTGCATTTATAATCCGAACTTCAATCTGTTATCTTGTCTGAATTGATGCGGTTATTTAATATTAGCAACTCTGTCTCTGGGGTGGGGAAGGTCAGAGAAATCAGCTCCATGTGTATATTCACATAAGTGCTGGTGTGAAGGAGCAGGTCTTCCCTCTTGTCTGGGTTGAAGAACTTCATATAAAGCTACAGATCTTGTGTGAGCTGGAAACAAAACATGCTTGAAAGAGGGGATGCAGCTACAGAATATTTTTTAAAAGGTAAATTCAGAATCTCACTACTTCAGGAAAACATGGCAAAGCTATGTCTTGTGCCATGGGAAGGATGCTTGGTAAGTTAACATGAAAAATCCCCCGATTTCCTGCAAAATGTAGGACAAAAATGCCAAACATCCACCTTCTCCCACTTTCAATAGATCAGGCTTTGAATAATAAAGTAATAAATTCAATTTCAAACAAAAATTTTACTCCTTGAAAGGAGAAAAAGGAGTGCTAGTGATCTCACATTAGCACTGAGTTCTGACATGCTGATTCATTACAACAAAAACACAGAAAGTTATGATAAACATAACTTTAAAAATGGAAATGCAAGCATCAAAAATTGCTATGAAACTGTTGCTCCCTCAATGATCTGATTGTGCTGTAAATATGATTGTGCCGTAACTTTCTGACAATTATGAAAACATTTATGTGTTTTTATTAACACTTGTAAATTATGCAGGGTTTTTACTGTGGAGTTATAAGAGAGAGGGAAGCCTAAACATATGGTAGACATCTCCAAAGTTCTCAACATAGGAGAAAGCAATGATTATCATTCACTTAATTAATGTCATGTTTAATAGCCTATTATTTTTCTGCAAAGATTTAGCATGCTCTCAGAGAAGGAGATGGAGATTGCTGGTGGCTAGATAACCTTTTCTGGTCTCTTTGGAATAAAACTGCAGCCCAGGGTATAAAGATTACTAATAACAAGGTACCTTCTCAGCACACTACTGCTAAATCCTTTAGACAAGAAAAGCACGAGGGGAAGACCTGTAGCAGGAGCAAAATGCTCTGCTGGGAGAAATTAAATCTCTGATGATGGGTCAGGCTTTATTCACTCCTTTGTACTTGGGCAGATCCAGAAGGAGTGGCTAATTAGAAGGGGATTTTCTCTAGATTAAAGATTTCTTTAGATTTCTCTAGGGATTGACCCGCTGTCTAGTGTAAGCCTGTTGTTCTGTCATACATCCTTAAAACTGAGGGATGCAGTCATTTTCTTCTCTCATTTTGTAATCATGGGTGTGCTGCAAGCAGCTTGTTTTATCCAAAGAGTGCCCTTGTCCTTTAGCCAAACAGCTCTGCAGACAACGGTGACTGCAAAACCTGTGCTCACCCCAAATTCGACAAGTGCCGACACAGCCTTCTCTGTCTCTTAATAATTAAAAACCCATCCCATCCTGCAAATGAAAAGGCAGCAGCTGCCCCTGCCGCATCTCCACCTCCCTCCTCGCTCCCTGAGCAGGCTCTGCCCGTGGTCGGGTCCCTGCGTCGCTCCCGGATGCAGCTGCACGCAGCGCACGCTGTGCAGCCGGCTGCACATTTAGCTTCTCCTCTGATCCAGAGTTTTCCAGAAGCATATCTGACTCTTCCAGCTTTCCTTCACCCCATTTTGTGCTTTGCGGCTGTGTTGGCCGACAGCGTTTTAGTTCAGATCCTGCTACCCAGGTTTGGGATGCGCACCAAGTCATGACACTTCTCACCTTATGCTAGTCGGTAGCTTGAAGGTTCATTCATCTTAAAGAAATGCAAAAAAAAAAAAAAAAAAAAAA